>ERZ1048068.113-NODE-113-length-79137-cov-15.468779_pt1 | contig 79137 bp, 70 predicted proteins | sample MGYA00383098_ERZ1048068 | MGnify/ENA primary metagenome ERZ1048068 (study PRJEB29581, sample SAMEA5548368) | metagenome | biome: marine; feature: coastal; material: water | depth 1 m | study: Short-term variability in the microbial, nano- and picoplankton...
TATGTGTAAGCATCACGAGGTATAATTGTAATCCACTTTTTGTGTTTTAAATACCATTTAAAACGAATAGAATTGAATCCTTTTGTTAGATAAGCTGCAATAAAAGGATGTACATGTAATTGTACTATTTTATTTTTAGAGTTTGACATAAATTTCTCTAAATCTGCTTCGATTTTGTCTAACAAAACGATTGGTGCTTCTACTTCTCCATTTTTATTTGGGTTGGCTTCGGTAGTTTTTATACTCAACTCTGGTCTTACTCTTTGTCTCGTAATTTGAACCAAACCAAATTTACTTGGAGGTAATATTTTATGCTTTGTTCTATCTAAAGCCATCTTCTCTTTCAGATGTTGATACAGTTTGTTTCTGTTTTCAGCTTTGTGCATATCAATAAAATCTACAACTATAATTCCTCCCATATCACGCAGTTGTAACTGACGTGCTACTTCTGTAGCTGAAATTAAATTTACTTCTAATGCAGTATCTTCTTGAGAACCTGCTTTGTTAGAACGGTTTCCGCTATTGACATCAATAACGTGAAGAGCTTCTGTGTGTTCTATAACTAAATAGGCACCTTTGCTCATAGAAACTGTTTTTCCAAATGATGTTTTAATTTGTCTTTCTATTCCGTATTTCTCGAAAATAGGAGTTTCAGAGGTATGTAATTTTACAATTTTCTCCTTTTCAGGATAAATTTCTTGTAAATACTCTTTTATTTCTACTTTCAGAGTTTCATCATTTGTAACGATGCTTGTAAAAGAATCATTCATTACATCTCTTAAAATAGAAGATGCTCTGTTTAACTCGCTTAAAATTTTTGTGGGTGTATTTGTGTTTGCAATTCTTTTACACATCGTCTTCCAACGATCTAATGAATTTTGCAAATCTTTATCTAACTCTGCTACTTTTTTGCCTTCGGCAACAGTTCTTAGAATGACACCAAAGCCTTTTGGCTTTATACTTTTTGCTAACCTTTTTAGACGTTCTTTTTCTTTTGGATCTTCTATTTTTTGAGAAACAGAAACTCTGTTCGAAAAAGGAACTAAAACTAAAAATCTACCTGCAATGGACAACTCAGAACTTAATCTTGGTCCTTTGGTAGAAATGGGTTCTTTTACAATTTGTACTAATAGGTTTCTTCCTGTTTTAAGTACATCATTTATACTACCGTCTTTGTTAATGTCTTCTTCCTTTCGGAAATTTTTTAAAGTGAATTCTTTATACTTACCTGTGCTTACTTTCTTTATGAATGTATTTAATGAGTTTACTTGCGCACCTAAGTCATGATAATGTAAAAACCCGTCTTTTGGGTAACCTACATTTACAAAGGCTGCATTTAAACCAGTAAGAACTTTTCCTATTTTGGCTAAAAAAATATCGCCAACAGAAAATTTGTTGTCACTAGTTTCATTATTTAATTCAATAAGTTTTCCATCTCTTAATAAGGCAAAATCAATATCAGATGAATTTGAACGAATTATTAATTCTGTTTTCATACTGAAATGGTTTTAACTCTACACTTAATTGTGCAGATGGGTTAATATTGTCAGGTATTCTGTAAATACCGTTTGAGGCTAGTTTAACCTCTGATGTCAATGAACTTTTTTGTTTTTTTGCTTAACTGTAAACGAAAAAGTAAGCGTATGCTTACTTCTTCTTGTGTCTATTTGCTCTTGCTCTTTTCTTTCTTTTGTGTGTCGAGATTTTTGCTCTCTTTCTTTTTTTACCGCTTGGCATAATGTTCTGTTGTTTTTTAAACCTTTTTTAGGCTTAGATTAATATTTTGTTATTTAACTGCTACTTTACTTTTTACTCCTTCAGTAAAAGTTTTAGCTGGCTTGAAAGCAGGAATGTTGTGCGCAGGAATTTTAATAGTTGTATTCTTAGAAATATTTCTACCTGTCTTTTCTGCTCTTGTTTTAATAATAAAACTTCCAAAACCTCTCAAGTAAACGTTATCTCCATTTTCTAATGCGTCTTTTACTTCAGTCATGAATGCTTCAACAGTTGCTAACACATCTGTTTTTTCAATTCCTGATTTATCTGAAATTTTTGATACGATATCTGCTTTTGTCATGTCTCTTTTTTTACTATTTTTTTATTAAATTACTCTCAAAAATGCGGATGCAAATATATGATAATTAATCAATTCCAAAAATAATAACACTTAATTTTATTTGAATTTTATAATGTATTATTGCAAATCGATTTTTAAACAATGAAATTCTCTAACACATTAATTTACTGGTATTTACAAAATAGACGAGAATTACCGTGGCGCAAAACCAAAAACCCATACTTTATTTGGCTAAGTGAAATTATGCTTCAGCAAACAAGAGTTGCTCAAGGAATGGCATATTATTTAAAATTTACCAGCAAGTTTCCTACTGTTTTTGATCTCGCTAAAGCGGATGAAAGCTCCGTTTTAAAAATGTGGCAAGGTCTCGGATATTACTCAAGAGCAAGAAACCTTCATTTTTCGGCAAAATTAATTGCAAACGAATTTAATGGTAAATTCCCATCAACATACAATGAAATCATAAAATTAAAAGGAATTGGAGATTATACAGCTTCTGCAATTGCTTCAATTTGCTTTGATGAACCAACTGCTGTGGTAGACGGAAATGTTTACAGAGTGCTTTCTCGTTACTTCGGTATTAAAACACCTATAAACTCATCGGGGGGAATTAAAGAGTTTAAATCATTAGCTCAATCGTTAATTGACAAAAATAAAGCCGGGACTTTTAATCAAGCAATTATGGATTTTGGCGCACTTCATTGCAAACCTCAAAATCCATTATGCGATACTTGCCCTTTTTCTGATAGCTGTTTTGCTTTAGAAAAAAAATTAACAAAAGAACTTCCCGTTAAAGAAAAAAAAATCAAAGTTAGAAAACGTTACTTTAATTTTTTAGTCATAAAAACTAAGAACGATAGAACTATCTTATCAGAAAGAAAAGGAAAAGGTATTTGGCAAGGTCTTTATCAATTTCCATTAATAGAATCGGACAAAACCATTAACGAAGAGGAACTTATTTTATCTGAAGATTTTACTAATTTATTTCCTTCAAAAACAACGCTATCTCTCTTTAATAGTAAGGAAACTATACACAAACTATCCCATCAACACTTACACACACAATTCTGGATTATAGAAACAAAAAACTCACCAGAAATAAATATTAAGTGGAGTGAAATTGAAAAATACCCAGTACCTATTTTAATTGCAAACTTTTTAGAAGCATATCAAGATAAAAAGTAACTGATATTTTTAGTACTTTTGATAGAGTAAAAATCAAGCTATGGCAGGAACAATAAATAAAGTAATTTTAATCGGAAATTTAGGTGATGACGTGAAAATGCATTATTTTGATGATCAAAATTGTGTTGGAAGATTTCCAATTGCAACCTCAGAAAGCTACACGAATAAACAAACAGGAGAAAAAGTCACTTCAACTGATTGGCACAATATTGTTGTTAGAAATGGATTGGCAAAAGTTTGTGAGAAATATTTAACCAAAGGAGATAAAATCTATACTGAAGGTAAATTAAAAAATCGTCAATGGGAACAAGATGGAGTTAAACGTTATTCTACAGAAATTCAAGTAAATGAAATGACAATGTTATCTACTAGAAAGAATACCTCCACAGCAAATATAGATCGACCAAATCAGCAACAACCCTCCAGTGCTCCAAAAGCTCCATTAATAGACGAAAATGATGATTTACCCTTTTAATTAATCAAAACTATAACAATTGGACCCAGATCCCGATATTTTGTTTTTACTTTTTGCATCTGTTGATATATTAACAACATTTAATACTATTATTCTTTTTGTTTTATTAATAAGCTCTGCCCTCGTTTCTGGCACAGAGGTGGCGTTTTTCTCACTCTCGAAAACCGATTTAAATGAACTTTCTAACAACGGAAAAGAAGATAATATTATAGTAAAGTTGTTAGAAAAACCAGGAAAATTATTGGCAACAATATTAATTACGAATAATTTTATAAACATTCTTATTGTTCTAATATTCGCTTCTTTATCAAAAACATTATTCGCCAGTTTTGATATAAAATTACCAATACTTTCATTCGAAATTTCAATTCGTTTTCTTTTAGAAATTGTACTAGTAACTTTCTTGATTTTATTGTTTGGAGAAGTTTTACCAAAAATTTACGCTTCTAGAAATGCCCTACGATTTTCTAAAAAAATGTCTAAATTTATTCAAACAACAAATAAAATATTGACTCCATTTAGTTTACCTTTAATTACACTCACGAAATGGATTGAAAATAAGTTAGTAAGTAAAAACTCTAGTTTCTCTGTAGAAACATTATCACAAGCACTAGAATTAACATCAGAAGGAGCTACAACAAAAGATGAACAAAAAATTCTTGAAGGAATTGTAAATTTCGGAAATACCGAAACCGTACAAATAATGAAACCTCGTATCGATATTTTTGCAATTTCTTATGAGGAAAATTATAAGGAGGTTTTAAATAAAATTCTGATAAACGGCTATTCAAGAAATCCAATTTATAAAGACAATGTTGATAATATTATTGGTGTCTTATACGCAAAAGATCTACTTGCGCACATAGACAAAACTACCTTTAAATGGCAATCTTTATCAAGAGAACCCTTTTTTGTGCCTGAAAATAAAAAACTGGATGACCTGTTAGTCGATTTTAGGGAAAAGAAAAACCACTTAGCAATCGTTGTTGATGAATATGGAGGAACTAGTGGTTTGGTAACCTTAGAAGATGTCATAGAAGAAATTGTAGGAGATATTAATGATGAGTTTGATGATGATGATTTGTCTTATTCTAAAATTGATGAAAATAATTATGTTTTTGAAGGCAAAACTTCAATTAAAGATTTTTGCCGAGTTTTAGACGATGAGGATGAAGCCATTTTTGAACAAGCAAAAGGAGAAAGCGAAACTTTAGCGGGATTCATTTTAGAAATCTATGGAAAATTCCCGAAAAAAAATGAGAAAATAAATTTTAAAAATTATACGTTTACCATAGAATTTTTGGATAAAAAACGTATCAAACAAGTTAAAGCAACAAGAAATGCGTAATCTAATTTTATTAACTATATTAAGCATCTTCGTATCTTGCAGTGAAGACGTTTTACCAAAACCTAAAGCGTATTTAAGTTTAAAGTATCCCAAAAAATCATACAAAAAACTAGGGTTAAAAAGACCTTACTCCTTTGAATATTTAAACAATACTATTGTAATTAACGATGCTAAAAATTGGCTAAAAATTAAATACCCTAAATTAAAAGCATCAATAGACATTACCTACAGACCCATAAACAACAACTTAAAAGAATTGTTAACGGAAGCAGAAAAATTAGTTTTTAAACACACATTAAAAGCAGAACAAATAATACCAAAAGATTTTGTAAACCCAAAGAAAAGACTCTTTGGGAGTTTATATGAAATTACAGGAAACGCTGCTTCTCAAATTCAGTTTCATATTACAGATAGTACAAAAAACTTTTTAAAAGGTTCTTTGTACTTTTATGCAAAACCCAACTACGATTCTATTTTACCAGCTGTAGCTTATATTAAAAAAGATATTTTACATCTTGTAGAAACTTTAGAATGGAAATAATAGGATTTTAATTTTAACGATAAGAGAAGATGTATATAAACAAAAGTTTTGTCTTCCGTTTTTTTTATCAATCTTGCCAACATCAAATTTACATTCTAAAATTGTAGAAAAATTTAATGGAAAATTCGCACGTAAAAAACTTATCTCTTTTACTTTTATCAACTATTTTTATAAGTACATCTGGAGTTTTAGGGAAATATATTGATTTATCTCCAGAAGTAATTATTTTATGTAGAGCTATTTTTGCCGGTATATTTATTTATATTTTTTGCTGGATAAAGAAAATAAATTTAAACATTTTAACTAATAAAGATAGGCACTCTTTTGCTATAAGTGGTTTTTTTATGGCTACACACTGGGTTACTTATTTTTACGCATTAAAGTTATCTAATGTGGCAATCGGTATGCTATCGATGTTTACTTTTCCTGTAATTACTGCTTTATTAGAACCTTTTTTTTCCAAAGAAAAATTAAACCTAGCACATGTTTTTTTAGCTTTTTTAGTTTTAATTGGAGTGTATATGCTAGTTCCAGAATTTTCAATAGAAAATGATCAATTAAAAGGAATTTTATTCGGAATTTTTTCCGCCCTTTGCTACTCCCTTAGAAATCTAACTTTGAAAAAGCATGTAAAAGATTACAACGGAAGCATGTTAATGCTACACCAAATGATTATTGTTTCGGTATTATTGTTTCCTGTTTTATTTTTTAGTGACTTCTCTAATTTAGAAAGTCAATTACCTCTTTTATTACTAGTTGCTTTATTAACAACTGCAATTGGTCATACCATGTTAGTGAATTCTTTACAACACTTTTCTGTTTCTACAGCTAGTATTATTAGTAGTGTTCAACCAATTTTCGGAATTATAATTGCTTATATCTTTGTAAACGAAATACCTAGCTTTAATACTTATATTGGTGGAAGTCTCATTTTATTAACGGTTGTTATTGAAAGTATTAGAAGTAGAAAGTAAACTTTTTTAGATTATTAATTTACTTACTTTAAATGTTTATTTTTAAAAGGGATAGCAAAGTAGTTTCTAAAAAAAATGCTTCGTTTCTCGAAATGACAGATGCCAACCAAACGAGTTTAGCCCTGATTGAACGGTTTGTTTGAGCTCTTTTTTTAGTTTTCGAAAAAAAGCGAGCAGTGAAAGCAGGAAATAGCTTCTAAAAAAACTATTTGCTACTAATATCTAAATAGTTACGTTTTACGAAAATTAGAATAGTTTCTAAAATTTCTCCCATGTTTTGACATTTTTTAAACTCAACATCACCAACATAATCTATTAAGTCTTGCTTTAAACGCTCTACATGTTTTGGAAAAGAAATAGTGTCTTGTTTCATACATCTAATTATGTGCTGAATTCTGTCAGGAGAACTAATCATTCTTTTAGCAATATAAGAACGCTCTTCTATTTTATATTGATTCACAGAACTGTTTTCCAGCTTTTTACTAACCATTTGCATCATATTAAAATTCTCTTTCATAAACTGCAAATTGTACACTTTTAAATTCCCCTCAAAAGATTGTTGGTCAAAATCTATAGCTCTGATTTTATAAATAATTTGATCAAAATCATGAATTGGTGTTACCACATAATTATAAGAACGCATATCACCTAAAAGACGTATTAAACATCTTTCTTTAAATTTTACAAATTCTTTTGCAATTTGTGCTTTCTGTGGTTTCGTGCAGTTTGGTAGAATATTCTCAATAAAATCGTCTCCAGGAATTCCTGAAATGTGTTCTTCAATTAAAGTGTCTTTAAACACCAAATAATTCATTGTATATGGAGATAATATATGTTCTAACTCTAAACCATAAATACGAGAAGCGTCGGCCTGTTTTACATAGAAATAAGTAAAATTGTCGTTTAAAATATTTCTAACCTTTATTCTAAATGGTTTCGAATTACCAAACGTACAAAAGTCAATAGCGTCAATATTTAAATAAGGTATGGTTTTTTTATTACCATCTGAATGCAGTAAAGTATATATTTTTTTTAAGCTTAAATCTATTTCTTGTCTTTCCAATTCCGAGTAATAAGTTCTTACCCAAAGTGTATCTACATCATTTTTATCAAACACCGAAATTGCGCCTTGAAAACGCAATAAATCATCATATAAAATACTTATTTTAGTACTTCTATTATGTTTTTTTAAAAAAGCTGCCAACAATTTACTTATAGGAAAAGTTGGTTTTTTTTTAGAAATCAGTTTTTGATTTTCGGCCATTATTTTATCTAAATATCAACAAAAATAAGGAATATTAAAAGACTCTATGCTATTTCAAACATCTTTCCTGGCAATGGTTTTGTGATTCCTTTTAATTCCATTTGTAATAAAATGGATGATAATTGAAAAATAGGAATATTGCATTCCAAAGAAATAACATCTAATAGTTGCTGTCCTTTTTCATGTAATAAATCGTGAATTTTTTGTTCGTTTTCATTCAATTCTACAAATAACTTTTTTTGAAATGGTTTTGGTTTTTGTTGTACATCCCAATTTAGCATTTTCACAACATCTGCTGCCGAATTTAATAAATGTGCTTTGTTATTTCTAATTAAATTATTGCAACCCCTACTGTAAATGTCAGATGTTCTTCCAGGTACTGAAAAAACATCCTTGTTATAAGAATTTGCAATATCAGCAGTTACCAACGAACCTCCTTTTGATGCGGATTCTATAATTATTGTTGCAGAAGAAATGCCTGCAACAATTCTATTTCGTTTTAAAAAATTTTCTCTTAAAGGAGCTTCTTCACTCCAGAACTCGGTTAAGAAACCTCCGTTTTTATTTACCTGATTTATATATTTCTTATGCACCTTGGGATAAATTTGCTCAAAACCATGCGCTAAAACTGCAATAGTCTGCAAATTATTGTCTAATGCCGCCTTATGTGCACAAATATCCACTCCATAAGCAAAACCGCTTACAATAATTGGATTATACTCTGAAATTTCCTTAACAAATTGATTACAAAAATCGCGCCCATAAGAACTTATGTTTCTTGTACCAACAATAGAAATAATTTTTTTGTTTGAGAAATCTAAATTACCGTCTTTAAATAATATTATTGGGCCATCTATGCAATGTTGAAGATTTACAGGGTAATTATCGTCTAAAAAATAAGAATAAGAAATATTGTTATCCTGAATGTATTTTAGTTCTTGCTCTGCTAATTTGACATTTTTTTCATCAAAAAGATGCTTTAAAGCATAATTTCCTACTCCGTTTATTTTTGATAAGACTGTGGCTTTTTCTTTAAATATTTGACAGACATCTCCCACACTTACAATGAGTTTCTTTGCCAAAATATCTCCTATAGCTTTACTCTTTTGCAATCTTAAGACTGCAAGTAATTCTTCTTCTTTCAATAGATAACAATTTGAGAAACAAGATATAAAAAAATTGTTGATAATTATTAGAGAACTTTTCTTTAAAAAAGATCAAAAAGTATATATTTGTTAGGATGACATTAGCTACCTACATAAACGATTTATTATACAGATACGATTGCGTAATTGTGCCAGACTTTGGTGGGTTTGTAACCAACAGAATTGGTGCAAAATTAAATAATTATACACATACTTTTACGCCACCAAAAAAGCAAATTACATTTAACAAATTGTTAAAGCATAACGATGGTTTATTAGCAAACTACATAGCTTCTGCAGAAAACATTTCTTTTGAAAAGGCTTCTACCGCTATATCTCTAGCCGTAATTAAATGGCAAAATGAATTACAATCTAAATCAGTGAAAATTGATAAATTAGGTGTTTTATCTATAAACGAAGAAAGACAAATTATTTTTGAGCCTACTAGTTCTGTCAACTATTTAACAGAATCTTTTGGTTTATCAACAGTGGTGTCTTCTGCAATTTCCCGAAACACAGAACAAGTAAAACCTTTAATTCCGTCGACTTCAGAAGAACAGAAAAAAGGTATTCCTGCATTTATAAAATATGCTGCAACGGCTGCAATCTTATTAACATTAAGTCTATCTGGATACAACCGTTATCAAGAAAATAAACAAAAAGAAGCTTTAGCTGTTCATGAAAAAGCGATTCAAAAAAAAATACAATCTGCTACCTTCGTAATTTCTAATCCTTTACCAACAATTAACTTAAATGTTATTAAAGAAAAATCGAAACCATTTCACGTTATTGCTGGCGCTTTTCAATTTACAGAAAATGCAGAAAAAAAAGTAGCCCAATTAAAAGCAAAAGGTTTTAATGCTAAAGTCGTTGGTATTAACAAATGGGGCTTAACTCAAGTAGCTTTTAATAGCTATTCAGATCGAAACGAAGCTACAAATAACCTTTATAAAATTCGAAAAACAGTATCAAACGATGCTTGGCTATTGATTAAAGAGTAAAACTGATTCAATTTTATTTACTGCTTTTAGACCTCTCACCTTTAAATAAGTGATTACTAACTATTAACATATATTTTTTAATGGAGGCAAAAACACCCAAAGAATCTTTAACCATACTTACCGACTTAGTTTTACCAGGTGAAACCAATTATTTAGACAACCTTTTTGGTGGCGAATTATTGGCGAGAATGGACAGGGCCTGTAGTATTGCAGCTAGAAGACATTCAAGACAAATTGTTGTTACAGTATCTGTAAATCATGTTGCGTTTAACAAACCTATTCCCGTTGGAAGCGTTGTTACTTTGGAAGCTAAAGTCTCTAGAGCTTTTAAATCTTCTATGGAGACCTATGTTGATGTTTGGATTGAAGACAGACAATCTGGTTCTAGAACCAAAGTAAATGAAGGTATTTACAATTTCGTTGCCGTAGATGAAATAGGTAAACCGGTAACGATTCCTCAAATAATACCTGAAACAGAATTAGAAAAAGAACGCTTTAATGGTGCTCTCGTTCGCAAACAACTTAGCTTAGTCTTAGCTGGGAAACTAGAAGCTGATGAAGCTACAGCATTAAAGAAAATGTTTAAATAACCCTAAAATAGCTTATAATTAGTTGATGGTTTTGTGAAGGCAAATTTCTTTAAAAAAAGTATTCATCACGCTCCCTTGAAGAACAATTAAATTAAATTCTTAAAATCCAAGAAGACGGATTTAAACGAGTCGTATTTTTAAACAATACAAAAACAAGCTTGGTCTTTTTAGATACTTTGTCTGTAAAAATTTGACCTATTTTTTCCCCTGTTTTTAAATCATCACCTTTCTTAACATAAATTTTCTCTAAATTATTATAAGATGAAATATAATTTCCATGCTGAACCAACACATTTCTTCTTCCTTCAGAATTAACTAATACATTTAAAACTTTGCCATTAAAAATAGACTTAGCAACTCCACCTTGTTTAGTTACAATATGCAAACCTGTTCCATTAATCGTAATTCCAGGAAACGAAGGGTGAGGCTGTTTACCAAACTTTCTTACAACAATACCCTCGGTAACCGGCCAAGGTAGTTTACCCTTATTTAATTCGAAATTTGCAGCTAGAGCTTTCGCCTCTGGAGTTAGAATAAACTCATTCTTCTTAACTGATTTTGAATTATCTTTTAACTTTAATTTTTCTGCTGCAATTCTATTGGCTCGTGCTATTTCATCACGAATTATTTTATCAATTTTAGCAACAACTCTTTTTTCTTCTTTTATTTTATTCTGAAGCTCACGTTTATACTTACCCTCTTTTTTCTTAATACTTGTGATTAACTTTTCTTGACTACTTTTATCCGCTTCAATTTGTTTTTTCTGCTGCTCTTGCGATAAAATTAAAGTGTCTTTTAAATTCTTTTGCAAGAATAAAGAGTCATTCATTTTCTTAATAAAATCAGTGCTTTCAACAATCTCTTCCCCTTGATTTTTTCTAAAAGAAGTATATTGTTTCATATACTCAAGCCTTTTATAAGCTTGATAAAAATTCTGAGATGATAGCAAAAACATAGTCCTACTTTGTTTCGATTTACTTTTGTATGACTTAAAAATCATATCAGCATAATCTCTTTTTAATTCAGTTAATTTCTCATTTAACTTTTTAAGCTTAGCTTCGTTAACACTAATTTCTTTTGATAAAATTGAAGCTTCAGCATTAATCGTAGAAATTAGTTTAGATCTAACTTCTATTTTTTTATTAATATCTTTTAAAGCCTCTAAAGCATTTTTCCCTTTCTTCTTTTCATTAAAAAGTAGTCTGTTTACTTGTTTTATTTCTTTGTTCAGTTTTTTACGCTGTAACTCTAATTGTTTTCTTGTTTGTCCAAACACAGAAAAAACACTTAGAAAAAAAATTAAAATCGGTAAATATATTTTTATACTTTTCACTATATCTTAATTTGCTTATACCCTTTAGGGATCGAAAAAGAGGTGTTGACATCAGTATCAAACTGAACAGACTTTAGGGTAAAATCTATATTTGTAAAACTACCTGGTTGTTTTGCTTTTATTTTTATTTCTGTGGGAAAAATAACCCCAGCAAAGATATTATATGACGGGTAAACGACATCTAATCTTCGATTCTTTTTTGAATTCACAATAGATTGTTTATTCAATTTAAAATGAGATGGGTTTACAGAAAAGAAAATATCAAATAATTTCTCTTGTTCGTTGGGTGATAAAACATAAGAATTGTTTTCTATAATTACCTCTTGTTTTTTCTTTTTAACATTTAACAAAGATTGGCCCAATAACAAGTTTTGAAGTTGATTAAAATTAATATCTGTACCTAATATCTTTTTAAGCATAGAAAAATCCCCATCAAAATATGTTTTATTCAAAGAAGAATAAAACCGAACAGATGTTGGTGTAATTTTTGCCTTAAAAAGAGTAATAAACTTCGTGCCTTTCAACCAAATAACTTCATCTTTTTTTATTTTAAAACTAACAGAAAAAGTTTGTTTTAGTTTACTATTATTAAAATTTGCTTTCAGTTTTGCATCTATTGTTTTTTTATCAAAATTAGCTGACACGTGCTTTCTTGCTACTTTTTTAGCCGACATTTCCTCTGCCAACACACTAGAATCTATTAAACTCTTTTTTGTTTTACAGGCAGTAAATACAACAACAAAAACCACAAAATATTTTATAAACTTCATTCTAAACTTTTAATTTTATTTGATTTCTGAATAAACTTTTTTTCTTCTAAAAAATCACCTAATCCCTTGTAAGAGGCTGCCATCTCTAAATAAAAATCTGCTTCCATAGTATCTTCGATAACGAAATCGATACCATTTTGTAAAATCAATAATGCCTTTTTATATTTCTTCTGATCATTTAAAGCTCTTCCTTTTACCAAATACACAAAGGGTTGTGCAGGAAACAAAGCAATACCCTCATTGCTATACTTCAAAAGTAGTTGCACATCATTAGCAGACTCCTGTATTATTTGCTTTAAGATTGTATACGATTTGTTTGCCTTAAATTGGGTTGTTAAAGAGACAACATTCCCTATTTTTTCTTTGGCAACAGTTTTTCCTTTTCTTTTTTCTAGATTATCTTTTATTTTTTGAAAACTAGATGGAAGTGCATTATCCTGATTGAGATCATTCATTAAAGATATTGCTTTTTTGTAATCTCTGTTGTCAAGATATAGTTCTAATAAAAACATTCTCTCTAATCGGTTAATAGCAACCACTTTTTGTTGAATGGTAATTGCTTCAGAAAGATTTCTATCTTTTGTATGAATTTTAACTAAATGCTTTAAAATCCAAATATTATTTGGCTCTTTTATTAAAGCTCTCTTTGCGTATTCTTTTGCTAGGAAAGTTTTATTAAGTAATAAGTAGTTTTTAGAAAACTCAAAATAAACGGCAACGTCATTTATTAAAACCTGATTGCAACTTTCTAAATTTTCAATAGCTTTTTGATAATTACCAATTGATTTTTCTGATAAAGCTTTAAAAAAAAAGTCTTGAAATTTCAATTCTTTTTCTTCGGTTAAATCTTTAACAACAAGAATACTGTCTTGTGCATGAGACTCTAAAAAATAAAGAAAAAAGAAAACACAGAACAGAGCATACTTAAAATAAATAGCTCTTTTTTTTAGGTCCTCTTTTTTCTTTGATTTCGTAATCATTTAAGTTAACTCTGTGTAATCACCAATACTTACAGAAGTATATTTGCCATTGTATTTAGCATGATTTCCAATCATAGCATTGTCTAAATTTGCATTTGAAATTTCAACATTAGATTGAATTAGAGAATTAACAATCACAGAATCTTCAACAGCGCTATTCGCTCCAATAGAAACATAAGGTCCTATTTTTGTATTTTTAAGAACAACATTTTGTCCAATAAAACAGGGCTGAATAATTTCTGAATTCTCTAAAACAACATCATTTGAAACTAAATTGTTTCCCGCCTTATGCTCAAAACCTAAAACCTGTTTATTTGTATCTACTGTTGGATCTTTTTTACCACAATCCATCCAAGCATTTACCGTTCCTGGAATAAACTTAGCTCCTTGCTTTTTTAAAGATTCTAATACATTTGTTAATTGATATTCATTATTCTCTTTTAAATCATTATCGATTAAATACTGAATTTCTTCTAAAAGTTTATCTCCACTTTTAAAATAATAAATACCAATAATTGCTAAATCAGAAACAAAATCTTTTGGCTTTTCTATAAAATCAGTAATAAAACCTTCTTGCAACTTTACAACTCCAAAAGCGCTTGGGTTTTCTACTTTACTTACCCAAATTGCACCATCTGCATTTGCATCTAATTTAAAATCTGCTTTAAATAAAGTATCTGCATAAGCAACAACACAAGGGCCACTTAAAGACTCTTTTGCGCAATATATTGCATGTGCAGTTCCTAAGGCTTCTTTCTGCACATAAACAGAGCCTTTCGCACCTAATTCTTTGGCAATTTCTAACAATTGTTCTTCTGTATCTGTCGGAAATCCTTTTGCTGTCGTCCCTATAACAAACGCTATCTCATCGATTTCTTCATCAATAACAGAGGCAATATCTTCTACCAAACGTTGTACAATAGGTTTTCCTGCAATTACTGTTAAGGGCTTCGGAACTGTTAATGTATGTGGTCTTAAACGAGAACCAATTCCTGCCATGGGGACAATTATCTTCATCTTTTTCTTTTAATTAAATTCGGAATGCAATATAATACTTATCAAGAAATTAGACTTTAATAAAAAAATCTATTTTTTCGGGTTTTAAGAACATTAAAAACCTCGCCACATTTCACAATTCAACAAAAAATATATTTGATACATATCGCAGAATAAGATTGTAAATATTCTATTTCATTACCTAAAAAAATCCTTTTAAAAATTAAATGATATCAAAAAATCAACTTAACGTTTCGGTTTTTTGTTTCTTTGCAAAAAATAAATTTATTTCTGTGAATTATTTATCTGTAGAAAATATATCAAAGGCATATGGAGAGCGTGTTTTATTTGAAGACATCTCTTTCGGAATAAGTAAAGATCAAAAAATTGCTTTTGTTGCTAAAAATGGAAGTGGAAAAACATCTATCCTTAATATTATAGCTGGTTTAGATGTTCCGGACTCTGGCCAAATTGTTAGCAGAAAAGGTATTTCTATCGCTTATTTAGCTCAGAAAGATGATATTAACCCAGCGTTAACTATCGAGGAAACTATTTTTGCTACTGATAACAAGATTCTTTCTATTGTAAAACAATATGAAAAAGCATTACAAAATCTTGATGATACTGAAAATTACCAAGTTGCTTTTGAGCAGATGGAGCAATACAATGCCTGGGATTTTGAAACGCAATACAAACAGATTTTATCTAAATTAAAATTAGATGATTTAACGCTAAAGGTAGGCTCGCTCTCTGGCGGACAAAGAAAAAGACTCTCTTTAGCAATTGTTTTAATAAATAAACCCGATTTATTAATTCTTGATGAACCAACAAATCATTTAGATTTAGAAATGATAGAATGGTTAGAAGCTTTCTTTGCAAAAGAAAAAATCACCTTATTTATGGTTACGCACGATCGTTATTTCTTAGAGCGTGTTTGTAACGAAATTTTAGAATTAGACCAAGGTAAAATCTATAAATACAAAGGTAACTATTCTTACTACCTGCAAAACAAAGAGGAGCGTATTGCTTTAGAAGCTGTTAATTTAGGAAAAGCAAAAAGTTTATTTAAAAAAGAATTAGAATGGATGCGAAAGCAACCAAAAGCCAGAACCACTAAGTCTAAGTCTAGAACAGATGATTTCTATCAAATTAAAGAAAAAGCACATCAACGAAGACAAGACCATCAAGTTCAATTAGAAATTAACATGGAGCGTTTAGGAAGTAAAATCCTTGAGCTTCATAATGTCTCTAAATCTTTTGGAGACAAGAAAATTTTAGATGGTTTCAATTATGTTTTTAAACGTGGAGAACGTATCGGAATTATTGGTAAAAACGGAACAGGAAAATCATCATTTTTAAATATCATTACCGCAACATCTGAATTAGATAGTGGCAAAGTTATCTTAGGTGAAACTGTAAAATATGGCTATTATACACAAGCTGGTATTGCCATAAAAGAAGGACAAAAAGTAATTGATGTTGTTAAAGAATTTGGAGAGTTTATACCTTTAACAAAAGGAAGAAAAATTTCTGCATCACAATTATTAGAGCGTTTTTTATTCGACAAAAAGAAACAATACGATTTTGTAGAGAGATTATCTGGTGGAGAACAAAAACGCTTGTATTTATGTGCCGTTTTAATTCAAAATCCAAATTTTTTAATTTTAGATGAACCTACAAACGACTTAGATGTTGTAACGCTAAATGTTTTAGAAAATTTCTTATTAGATTACCCAGGTAACCTTTTAGTGGTATCGCACGACAGGTATTTTATGGATAAAATTGTGGATGCACTTTTTGTTTTTAGAGGTGAAGGAATTGTTGAAAACTTCCCCGGAAACTATTCAGATTTCAGAGCTTATGATAGCTCTGCTACAAAAGAAATCTCTGAAAAATATGTCATAAAAAAAGAAGAGCAAAAACCAGCGAAAAAAGAAAATAAAAGTGCACTAAGTTTTAATGAGAAAAGAGAATTTGGCGCGTTAGAAGTAGATATTGAAAGACTACAAAGGAAAAAGGCAGTTATAGAAAAACAATTTTTAAACGTCGAAATTGCAACAGATGATATTGCATCAAAATCTGAAGAACTACAAGAAATAATTCAAAATTTAGAAGAAAAAGAAGAACGTTGGTTAGAACTTTCTATGAAATTAGAGGGCTAACCTACGCTCACAATTTCCTCTGTATTTAATAGTCTTTCGTTATTAAAACGCAACAACAACTGTGCTACTGCAATAGTATCTTTTTCGCAATAGCTTACAATTCGCTGTATGTTCTTTTCTTTATAATAAACACTGGCAACTTCACTCCCATCAATATCGCCTTTTGGCGATGGAATACCAAGAATAGAAGTTAACAATTTTAAGGAAGTATAATGCTTATAATCGCCAAACTTCCACATTTCTAGTGTATCTAAATGAGGCACTTCCCATGGTTTTTTACCAAATAAATTTAACTTTTTTGGTAATTCTATTTGATGAATAATCATTCTTCTACTTAAAAAAGGAAAGTCAAACTCCTTTCCATTGTGCGCACACAAAAGATTACTTTTTTTAGCAAAATGAGTATCTAACAAAACTTTAAACTCAGTTAATAACTTATACTCATCATCTCCAAAAAAAGATCTTAAACGGAGTTGCCTCTTTTTTTCTACCTCAACAAAATAACCGACAGAAATACAGATTATTTTTCCGAACTCCGCCCAAATTCCTGCTCTATTATAAAATTCTTCAGTAGTAAATTCGTCTTTTCGTTGATATTGCGTTTTTTGCTCAAATAGTTCTTGAGTTTTTTTAGAAAGTATTTTCCAATTTTCTTCTTCAGGGACAGTTTCAATATCTAAAAACAAGATATTGTTTAGGTTATAGGTAAGATTCATAGCAAACTTTTTTCTTTAAATATAGTGAAAAAGAAAGTGGCAAAGTTACTTTTTAATGTTTTGGAGTTTTTACTTTTAAAAAATAATCGGTTTAATAATATGAATAGTTTTGAAAATCAAAATACTATTCTGAAATATAATAGGGTTCTAAAACTTGCTAGTTACTTTTTTTAAAAGTATAGATACTTTTTAAAGAATTAATGAGCAAAAAAAAAGCTCTGAAAAATTCAGAGCTTTTAAATATTAAAAAAATTAAATAATTTATTTAATTACTAATTTCTTAGTGGCAGTTTTACCATCTTCAGTTACTTTTAAAATGTACATTCCAGAAGAAATGGCAGATACGTCGACATCTGATTTAACACCAGAGAAACTCGAAGAAAGTACTTGTTTACCTAAAAGATTAAATATAGCAAAAACTTTTGTACTAATACTATTGCTAGTAATTGTAAATGTATTGTTGTTTACTGGGTTTGGATATATTGAAAAACCTTCGATAGTGTTATTACTTAAAGAAGTCGTCGCACCACTTGGCGCTACATCTGCCCAACTCGTTGAAATTCTTAATTCATCTAAATTAATTTCTGGAGTTTCAGTATCACTGTCTTGTCGAATTAAAAAACGTCCTAAATTCTCAGGGATCTTATCTTCTTCAGCAGCATCAGTTAGTGTGCTTGCAGGAGCCACCGCGCCTCCAAAAGTTGTGTAATCTGGATTTATCCATACCTTTACCTCATTAGTAGTAAAATCATAACCTAAAACTACAAAAATTACTTCATTCGCACCGTGTAAATTTGTTTCATACACTTCCGCAGCTGATCCTGAGCTAACTCCAATTTTAAATTTATCAGCTTCAGTAGTATCCGCTTTAATCCATAAACGTGAAGCGAAAGATCCATTAGGAGTTGTTAATGCAGCAAAATATCCACCAGCTTCTTTTGTTAAAGTCGTTACCTCTTTCACAGAAAAAATAAACGAAGAATAAACCACTCCTGCTGATGTTTCTGGAAAAACAATATATGAATCACTACCTACTCCCACAAAATTAACAGAATTATTTATTGGGTCAGGAAACTGCTCTGAACTATAAGGACTTGCAATTGCTGAGGCAACCACTTTAATTTCGTCTGTATTAGTAGAAGCATTTATCCAATATGGAGCCGCTGATAAATCACTCCCTACAGCTTGATCGAAAGATTCATAAATAGGAAGTGTTTTGGGCACAACACAATCATTTGGCGAGCTTACAACTAAATCTTCATTACAAAGTCCGTCACCAGAAACTGTAACAGTCACATTTGTACCTTCAGTTATATTTGAAATAGTAATAATACCAGATGCAGCTGTGGCTGGATCATCTCCTGCGATATTACCAGCTGTTGCTGAGACACTTAAACCGGCAACACCACCCGTATAAGGCAGAGAAATATTGTATGTATCAGATGTATCAACACCGCCCGTAAAAGTATCACATGTCGCGATAGATGTTCCATAATTAAAACCACAAGAAGCCGCAACACCATCTCTTACCTTAAAATTATCAACACCAGCATAATCACTTCCTCCGTTCTGTTTTGCGATAATTGTAAGTTTAACATTATTTACGTTATCAGGAACAGATTTTGCATATGAAGTCCACTCACCTGCAGTATCCTTTGCTAACTCTTCTATTCCCTGACTAACGTCATCATGAAAAATTTCAACTTTTAAATAATCTGTTCCCTCGAATCCTACTGTATAATAAAAAAACGAAACCTCAACATTAGTTTTTCCACTAACATCTACATTCGAAAAAGTTAAAGTATGGTCATCAGCAGTACCACCATTATTGTTGTCTAAATCTCTCATTCCCCAGAAGGATGAGCCATTTTGAGCTGGAGATATACTACCAACACTTGCTACTAACGCCCAAACATCGTTTGACTGATTGTAGGTTGCTGGTGATCCAGTATATGACCAATCATCTGATCCAGATTCAAAGTCTTGAAATTTTAAAGTAGTTTGCCCAAAGGAAACAATACTAAAACAAAGCGCTAAAATTAAGGTAAATAAGTAGTTTTTTTTCATTTTAAAATATTTATAGATTCATTAGTAAATATACTAAAAATAGTTTTAGGCTATATTTTTTTATGATTAACTAATTGTTAACACACGAGAATAAGGTTAAAAATGATACAATCGTACAAAGGTTATTTCAATGTTAAGAAAGACGCTTAAGATTAAATGATTGTTAACTAGCTATTTTTATTGTAAATTATCATTATTTTTGAGTGTAATCTTTTGAACAATTATATGAATAAAAATGAAATTAAAATCTTGTTGGTTGATGATGAGCCAGATATTTTAGAAATTGTAGGTTACAATTTAAAAAATGAAGGATATCAAATTTTTACAGCGAGTAATGGACTTGAAGCTATAAAGTCTGCTAAAAAAAATATACCTCATCTCATTTTATTAGATATTATGATGCCAGAAATGGACGGTATTGAGGCTTGTGAAAAAATCAGAAAAATAACTTCTTTAGAAAACGTTATTATCTCTTTTTTAACTGCAAGAGGAGAAGATTACTCTCAGGTTGCAGGTTTCGAAGCGGGCGCTGATGACTATATTAGAAAACCTATAAAACCTAAAGTATTAGTGAGTAAGGTTAAATCTTTACTTCGCAGACTAAAAACGGAAAAAGAAACCGAAGAGGTCTTTAAAATTGGAGATATCGTTATAGACAGAGATGAATACGTAGTTTACAAGGCTGGCAAAAAGATATCTCTACCTAGAAAAGAATTCGAATTATTCTCTTTATTAACTTCAAAAGCAGGTAAGGTTTTTAAACGAGAAGTAATACTAGATTCAGTTTGGGGTAATGAAGTTGTTGTTGGAGGCCGAACTATAGATGTACATATAAGAAAACTAAGAGAAAAAATTGGTGACGATCACTTTAAAACCATCAAAGGAGTTGGATACAAATTTGTTTTAGAAAACCAAGATAAATAAGCTTTCTTAAAATGAAAATTAGAAAAACCTATTCTTATGCCATTTTATCTGCGCTGTATTTAACCATACTTTCTGCAACCATAGCTGCTATTTCTTACTTTTTTATTTTTCAACATTTTGGAACAAACACCATTATTATTTCAATTTTAGCTCTTTTTGTAATTTCATTTTTTATCATTCAGTATAGAACAGAGCATTTTATTTATCGCCGTCTAAAAAAAATATACGAAGATGTTTCTATCTTAGATGTTAATGATATTCTAAACGATTCTGCAACAACTGATATTGATAAACTTTCTAAAAGAATGGAAAAATTCGTAGAGGGTAAAAGGCTTGAAATAAAAAGTCTTACTGAAAGAGATTCCTTTAGAAGAGACTTTTTAGGCAATGTAGCACACGAACTTAAAACGCCATTATTTACCGTACAAGGATATATATTAACCTTAATTGAGGGCGCTGTAAACGATAAAGAAATTAGAACAAAATACCTAGAGAGGGCGAACAAAGGTGTAGAAAGATTGACTGCCGTAATTAAAGATTTAGACATGATTTCTAAATTAGAAAATGACGGAATGAAAATAAATATAACTGTTTTTAACATTTTAGAACTAGTACAAAATGTATTTGACATGTTTGAAATGAGAGCTAAAAAAAGAAATATAAACTTAAAGTTTGATAGAATTTATGAGTTTCCTGTTTTTGTAAAAGGCGATACCCAAAAAATTGAACAAGTTTTAATAAATTTAGTCGTAAACTCTATTAAGTACGGCAAACCAAACGGTACTACAATTATTGCTGTTGATTCTTATAATGAGAAGAAATTTATAGTTAGAGTAAATGATAATGGTGAAGGGATTAAGCAACAACACCTTTCTCGTCTTTTTGAAAGATTTTACAGAGTAGACCAAAGTAGATCTCGAGAGCAAGGTGGTTCTGGTTTAGGTTTATCTATCGTAAAACACATTATAGAGGCACATGATGAAACCATTCTTTTAAAAAGTACTTACGGTAAAGGTTCTGAGTTTTCATTTACGCTTGAAAAAGCCAAATAATTGAGGATTTAACCTATTCTCATCAACACATAAACCTTTATAATTTTTGAGTTGAGAAAGTTTATCTATAGAAAAATCAGCTGTTTTAGAAAACGGAGCCAACCTATTTGCTTCGAGAAAATTAGCTAAATACTCTTGCTCATGTTGGTTTTTTGTAGGTATTAAAAAGACCTTCTTTTTTAACACCGCTAAATCCATGATTGACGAATAACCAGACCTACAAACAATAATTTTACTTGAATTTATGGCCTTTTGAAGCTCTTGAGACAACAAATAATTATAAAAAACAATATTTTCTGAAGCCCATTTTTTGTTTTCACTCTGAACCTTACCTAATACAAAAACAATATTCTTTTTGGCATGTTTAAACTCGGAAATTAGTTTTTTTTCTAGAAATGCTCTGTTGGGCTCTGGACCTGATAAAATTACCAAAACATCTATTTCTTCTTCTAGAATTTCTTTTTTAAACCGACTTAAAACACCAATAAACTTCGTTTTTATGTTTCTTTTGGTAATTGAAAGTTTTCCAGAAAGCTGTGATTTCACATTATCAGGAATCCAACATTCATCAAACTTTTTAATTATTTTTTGATGAAAATAACTCGTTAAAAAAGTAGTTTTCCCAGACAAAACATTTACTTGATGTGTCATATAAATAGATGGTACAAGTACACTTCTTACGCCAAACCTATTATCGGAAATGATACCCACAATATCCTTATTAATCTCGATAAAATGCTGAATTATCTTTTTTTCATTTCTAACAGCTTTTAAAATTTGAGGAATCTTAAAAAGTAAACCCAAGACTACATTTCTACGGTAGGAAATAGCATACGTTGGCAGTTTTAAATGCTCTAAGTTTGGAAATTCTTGCTTTAAAAACTCAAGTGCTGCGCCGTCTGAAGCAATTATTGGTGTAAAGTTATTTTCTAATAAAGCTTTAATAATTGGCACACAGCGTGAAGCATGACCTAAACCCCAGTTTAAGGGTGCAATTATTATTTTTTTGCTGGTAGCATTCATTTTTATTTCAATTTAAATCTACCAATTTTTAAATTATAATTGAATATTTAGGTTAAAATTTAAATTTAAAGTAAGCGAGTGCGTTAAGGATTGAAATGGCATCCTTTTTTCTTTTTCATAAAAAAGATACAATGGAAAGCCTGTTAAAACGCCCAAATAAAAATTTATTTACACGAGATCAAAACCTATATCTTTTCTGTAATTCATTTGATCAAACTTAATTTTCTCGATACTTCTGTAACTCTTCTCCAAAGCCTCTTCAATAGTGTCTCCAAAAGAAGTTACAGCCATAACTCTACCGCCGTTTGTAACCACTTTATCATCTTTAATTGCCGTTCCTGCATGAAATACAAAAGATTCATCAACAGAATCAAAACCTATAATTTCTTTGTTTTTTTCATACGCTTCAGGATATCCACCAGCAACCAACATAACCGTTGTTGCTGTTTTATCTGTAACAGAAAAAGATTTTTCATTTAAATTTTGATGCGCCACACCTTCAAATAAATCAAATAAATCTGACTCGATTCTTGGCAATACAACTTCTGTTTCAGGATCGCCCATTCTTACATTGTACTCTACTACAGAAGGGTTTCCGTTATCATTCATTAACCCTATAAAAATAAAACCTCTATAATCGATTCCGTCTTTTTGTAAACCAGTAATTGTAGGTTTTACTACTAATTCTTCAACTTTATCTAAAAATGCTTTGTCTGCAAATGGTACAGGAGAAATTGCTCCCATTCCACCAGTATTTAAACCTGCATCTCCTTCGCCAATTCTTTTGTAATCTTTAGCTGATGGTAAAATTTTATAGTTTATACCATCTGTTAAGACAAATACAGACAATTCTATTCCTTTTAAAAACTCTTCTATGACAACAGTTGAGGATGCCTCTCCGAATTTTTGATTAGAAACCATTTCTTTTAACTGAGCTTTTGCTTCCTCTAAAGAATCTAAAATTAAAACGCCTTTTCCTCCAGCTAAACCATCTGCTTTCAAAACAAAAGGAGGTTGTAATGTTTCTAAAAAAGCATAACCCTCTTCTAAATTGTGTTTTGTAAATGATTGGTAACGAGCTGTAGGAACATCATGTTTTTGCATAAATTGTTTCGAAAAATCTTTACTCCCTTCTAATAATGCTCCATCTTTTTTAGGACCAATCACAGGAATATTTTTCAACTCATTGTCACCTAAAAAGAAATCGTGTACCCCCTCTACTAAAGGCGCTTCAGGGCCTACAACTACCATTTTTATGTCATTTTCTAAAACAGCCTTTTTTAGCGCTTCAAAATCTGTAGGGTTGATATAAATATTATTTGCTATTTTCTCTGTTCCTGCATTACCAGGAGCAACAAATAACTGATTAATTTTATTGCTTTCTAATAATTTAACTGCAAAAGCATGCTCTCTTCCTCCAGAACCTAAAATAAGTACATTCATGTTTATTGTGTTGTTGTTACTGCAAATATATTTTAAAATATTAAGGAAATTAGGTTCTCCACTTTAAAAAATATTTAAACGCTGAGGAAAGATGAAACAAAAATAACTTTATACTTTTTGACGAGCCTTTTTGATGTTGATGAATAATTTCTATATTTGGATAAAACAGTTTCTTTTTCCCTATATCATCTATTTTCCTGCACATGTCTGCATCTTCCATATATAAGAAATAGCGTTCATCAAAACCTTTTAGTTGTTTGAAGTCTTCTGTTTCAAAAAGCATAAAACATCCATGAATAAAATCAGGATAAAATGGTTTTTCTAAATCTTGATCTTGATATTCATTTTTACTAATATTCCTTTTAGAAATCTTTAATTTTCTATTTATCAAATCAAAAAAAGTGGGATGCTTTCTGCAAACAAATTGTATTTCTTTGTTTGGGTAAAGAACTTTGGGAGTTATAAGAGAAACTTTAGTTTCGTTTAGCAGGACTTTAATTAGGTTAGGTATAACATTAGATTGAAACTCAACGTCAGGATTTAAGATTAAATGAAAGTCTGAATTGATTTTATTTAGCACTAAATTATGAGCTTTACCAAAACCTATATTGTTGCCAACATAAATATACTCTATCTCAAAATGTTTAAAATGGCTTTCTAAGTTATTAACGGGGGAATTGTCTATTAAATACAGCTTCTTTTCTAGCGGTGTTTTTAAAAAAGAATCAACCGTTTTTTTTATTGTCTCTAAATTCTCTTTGAATAAAACAATTGACGCAGTTATCATAATTAATAAGCTTTTTCTTCTCCTTTAGAAACGTTTAAAATAGTTTTAATAATAATTTTAAGATCTAAGAAAAAAGACCAATTTTCTATATAAAATATATCTAAACGTACCCTGTTTTTAATATCAGAAGCTTTTTTAATTTCACCTCTGTAGCCACTTACTTGAGCTAAACCAGTAATACCTGGTTTTACTATATGTCTTTTAAGATAATCATCTACATCTTTTTGGTATTCTAAAGATAAGCTTTCTAAGTGAGGCCTTGGCCCAACAACACTCATATCACCAAACAATACATTAATAAACTGAGGCAACTCGTCCATACTTGTTTTTCTCAAGAAAGCCCCGGTCTTAGTAACTCTTGTATCATTTTTAGTTGCGTGGACTTTGTCGGCATCTTTATTTAATGTCATAGATCTAAACTTATAACATGTAAATTCTTTACCCTGTATACCTTCCCTTCCTTGTTTAAAAAGTAAAGGTCCTTTTGATTCAAATTTCACAAAAAACCAAAGAATAGGCCACAACCACGATAAAACAAAAACACATACAAAAAGAGAAAATAAAATATCAAAAATCCTTTTAACGTAGAAGTTCTCTGAGAATTCGAAGGGAAGCTTATTAACATTTAAAACCATTAAAGCATCATCATAATACTCAATACTTTGATTTTTACTGAACAATTCACTTGAGTTGGGAATTAACTTCAAGACTATATTTTTCTCAATTGCAAACTTATTGATCTCTTTAATTTGATTCTTTTTTAACGAAGTTAATGAACAATAAATTTCATCAACACTATTTTCTGTTATATAATTAAAAAGATCATTTACATCTCCTAAATACTCATTATTCTCAGAATCTTTTTTAGAAAAGAACCCTAAGTATTTATACCCTAAATTGGATTTACTTTTAAAAAGCTTAATAATATTTTTTGAGGAATCATCTAACCCAACAACCACAGTAGTTCTAAAATTATTACCGACTGCTCTGTATTTCTTCAAAAATAAAAGCCATAAAAATTTTACTATTGAAATACTAAAAATAATAGAAGTTAAAATTAAAAACTGGTTGTGTACAACTATACCTTCTTTAAAAATACCGAAATAAGCGAAATAACCGAGAATAAAAAGAACGAACTGACTGCTTAAAAGTCTAATAAGACTCAGAAACCTCGTATACCTATACACTTTGTAAAACCCCAAAAAATAACTTGTAATAAACCAAAAAACAGAAGTATAAGACAGAAAAGAAACATTTAAAAATGCCCTATCAGATATAAAATAAACAATAACATTTATTAAAAGTATATCTATGATTATTTGTAACGGGCTTATTAAAAAGGAGTATCTTTTCTTCAAGTTCAGTAGTATTTTAAAGATATATATGTTATTAACGAAAAACTTTGTCAATCATTTTATCAATGGTAAATGTTTTTCTTGCAATTTCTTTTTGATGTTGTAAATCTACTTTTTTGCTAATTAATAAAGTTAATTTTTCAATTAATATTTCCACATCCCAGTTGGTTACAACTAGATCTAAATTATTATCTACAAAAAAATGTTCTATTTCACTTTTAGGATCGGTTATAACCAAAACTCTACAACCTGAAGCTAGTAAATTCGGCAGTTTAGAAGGTAAAGAGCCTTTAGATGTATTTTCTTTTTGTGGAATTATTTGTACAGAACTTTTTCTGTATAACTCTTCTAAATTCTCCTTTTTTACTAAATCATTGAAAGAAATATTTTTATTTTTATTAAGTTTCTTCAACCTTTGTATTGTTTCTCCTTCAGAAAAAAAATAAAATGCTGAATTCTCAATTTTTTTTGAGGCTTCAGAGAAAAAATTAAAAAGTTGAGCTGGATTTTGTTTTTCACCTAAAGCTCCGGAGTAAACAATATTAATTTTACTACTATCAAAAACTGATACTAAGTCATTAGTAATATTATCTTTTATGGTAATAAAGGGATATTGCACCTCTAATTTTTGTTCGTCTAGACTGTATGTTTTTGCAGCTTGCATTTTCATTTCATTTGAAAGAAACAATAACTTATCACAATTTTGATAACATTTCTTTTCTATCTTATGAATAAAAAAACGTACTATCTTATTCAACACACCCGATTTACCTTCAGAATATACTTCTTGTAAATCATGAACCATTCCTACTTTTCTAATTTTTCTGTTTAAAAAAGGTAAAATAGCGTAGAATGCAAAACTAGGTGGAAATATTGGGATTATTAAATCTTTATTTTTTTGATATTTTCTTAGCTTTCTTAACACAAAAAAAGCAAAACTAAACTCTAAAATTAAACGCCTTAGAATTGTTTTATTGGTAAAAACTAAATGTTTACCTCCTCTAATAATTCTTACTCCCTCAAGCAAGTCTTTGCTTACTTTTACTTTCCAAGCTGGATAAAAAGGATGAAAGCATAAAACAGTAATTTTATGCCCTTCATTTATTAAACCTTTTACGAAGTCTGTGTTAAATTTACCCGTAGAAATTGGTTCTGGGTAAAAAAAAGGAGATAGTACTAATATATTTTTTTTGCTACTCACGTATTCTTTCTCTTATTATTTTTGCAGGACTCCCAACACAAACTTTATTTGATGGTATATCTTTGTATACACTACTTCTAGAACCAATTACAGATCCCTCTCCAATAGTTATGCCTGGCGAAACAAAAACATCTGTCGCTAACCAACACTCATCTTCAATAGTATTCTTCTTTGCAAAAATAGGGAAATCAGACTGTAAATAGTCATGAGAAGCAGTGCATATATATGATTTTTGTGAAATAACAACGTTTTTACCTATTTCTATTTCGCCCAAAGAATATAGAACTACATCATCTCCAATCCAAGAATAATCTCCGATAGAAACTTTCCAAGGGTATGTTATTCTAACAGTTGGTCTAATAATTACCTTTTTTCCAATCTTTGCACCAAATAAACGTAACAAAAAATTCCTAAAACCATATAAAAACTGAGGAGACATTCTAAAAAAAGTTCCTTGTACAATCCACCAAAGTTGCACTACAAATGCATTCTTGCCTCTAAAGTTTTCGGGAAGTTTAAATGTGTTAAGTAATTGCATTAGCTTTCATGATTTTTACTATTTCTTTACCAAAAATTTCTATTGTAAAATTCTTTGTAAAGTAAATTTTATTATAGTTACTTATTTCTAAAATTTTAGATTTATTTTCATCTAAGTGTACTAATCTATTGGTTATACTCTCTGAATTTTTCTTTTCTACTAAATATCCATTTTTATTTTCTTCAATAATATCATTTATTCCTGCATGTTTTGTGGAAATGACTACATTTCTTGTAGCTAAAGCCTCTAATATTGATATTGGTTGTCCTTCCATCTTATAAAATGTAGGTAGCACAAAAATATTACTCCAATTAAGTAACTCCTTCTTATCGTCGTTATAGACCACACCGACATAACTAGTATATTTCAATTTTGAAATTTGACTTAAAATATCTTCTTTTAGTCCAGCATCGATGTTACCCGCTATTTTTGCTTCATATTTAACCTTTTTATTTTCTAACTCTTTCAAGGAATCTAAAAGCAAAAATATTCCCTTCTCCTCCATTAAATTACTTAAATAAGAAATTTTTAAAATACTATTATCAACTTTTAGAGAATTATCAATTAAATAATTTTGTGCGAAGTTATACAATACATATATATTTTTCTCTTTTAAGAATGGAGTTAGATTTTGTTTCAAGGAAGAAGACAAAACAATACCTTTTGTAAATTTTGAAACTAAAAAATAAAAAAACTTCTTTTTAAACCCGGTTAACTCTTTATATTGTTTTCCTAAATAGTTTCCATGAACATGAATAATGATTTCTTTTTGTAAAATTGCAGAAAGTAAAATAAACAAAGTGTACTTTGTGATTCCAAAAAAGGTTTGACCAGGCGTTATATAAATAGTATCATATTTGAATATTTTAAAAATACTAAAATTTATTTTTAAAAAGAAAATAAATTTTTTAATTGAAAAACTTCCTACTGCATCTTCAAATATATTGTATGAAGTGTTAATTGAATCTATAATAAAATCATCTGATTTTTCTAAAACTTCTTTAACTACCTTATTTGCTAAAGAAACTCCAGAAATTGGTTCAGGAAAAGGTCCAATTATCAATATATTTTTCATTCTCAACGGTTTATTTTGTTATAAAAAGAAAAATAATTGATGAAAACAGCAAAATAGATAACTCCATTTTGCCTATCTAAAATATTCTCAATAAACATTAATAAAATAAAAAGCAACACAATAGAGAATTGTTCTAAGCTTCCCAAAATTGCAAATTGTAAATTTTTAAATAAAAAAATAATAAATAGCAACAGTCCCAAAAAGCCCGTTGCTAACATAAAGTTTAAATACTGATTATGTGTATTATAATATTTGTTATTGAAAAAATCATTCTTGTGCTCTAAATTGCTTAAAATATCTTTTGTATCCCCAATTCCATAACCAAAGAAAGGTTTTTCTTTAATGGCATCTATAGATACATCTATCAAATTTAGTCTTAAATTACTAGATGACATATTTGTATAATCAAACAAAACTACAAAATCATTAAACCTGTTTGATATATCTGGAATAAACTTGACTACCCCCATAATTAAAACTAAAGTTATAAATAGAATAAACGCTTTAATTTTTACTTTTATCGATTTGTTAAAAAGAATAAAAACTAAAAAAAAGGCGCCCATAATTATAATAGCACTTTTTCGAGAAAGTAAAATTAAATTTAAGACTAGTAGAATGTTTCCAAAAATTATTAATAATTGATACTTTTTTATTTTAAATAAACTTATTGAAAAAATAATAGAAATCGCTGTAATTAAAGACGCATAGATCGGGTGCACAGAATAATAACCCAGTTGATGTATAATTCTATAACTATAGTTAAGGAAATAATTTTTAGTTACAAATCCTCTAAAATAAAAAACAACAAATATTACGATAAATAAAATAACTGTACTTGCATAGAAATATAATTTTGCTTTTAAAAATAACTTTGATGAAAATATGCTCTTGTTCTCTTTTAAGAAGAAAAAAGCAATTGGAAATAAAAACAACGGTAAAGACCTAAAAATATATTTTAATCCATAAGTTATATTAATTGAGTAATTTAAACTTATTAATAACAATAGAAATACTGAAACATTAGTTAGTAAAAGAGATGTAACTTTTGAAGTTGAATTGAAAAATATATTTCTTTTTTTTACCATATCATACACTGCTATAATAAAAAATAAAGCAATAAATGATGGTTTTACATTATCAGGATAAATGGGAAATAAAAATAGATTTAAAAAAACAATTTCTGCAAATTTATTTGAAGTGATTTTATTAAGACTTACCATAATTTTATTCCTTTATAAAAATAAAACAACCCTTTGGGAATTGCATAAATACCAAAAGAGACTAAAACTAATTGCGAAAATCCATTTGTAAAATCTCCTCTTAAAAAATAAACCATATGTATTGCAATAAAAAAAGCAAGTACTTTTTTCAAATAGTCATCCGATTTTAATAATTGTAATGCTTTTGTAAAAAAGAAAGCAAAAATAAAAGCAAATAAAATTATACCAAAAACCCCAAAATTTAAATATCCTTCTGAAATAAAAGGGTTTGAAATATTATTAAACCAAAAATCATGTTTTTCAATTAAATAATCCCCTATAAATTGACCAGATGTAATTGGCTTAGACTCCCAAATAGATCTTGGCACAAAAAAGAAAACAGCACTTATTAATTGTTCTCCAAAACTATAACCATAATCAGAAACATTTTCTATGGTTGCTAAAAAATTAGCATATGCATCAAAATTAATAGTATTAAAATTACTCAGTAAAACATCCTCATTTATTGACCTTGTAATAAGTTTAGGGTTAGAAATTACTTCAGAAAATGAAGCATTAACATGGGTAAAAACCGATACTATTGGCATTAACAATATTAAACTAAAATATAGAATTAAAGTAGTTTTAATATTGCTATTAATTATTTTTGGCCAAAAAAGAAACAGAACACTAAAGTAAATAGGGCCTAATCCAGATCTTTTCTCCATAAATGGATTTTTAAATATAACAATTAGGGCAAGGAAAATTAAAATAGCAGAAACAATAACAATTAAGTTTAGAGGTCTCTTTCTTTTTTTCTTGAAATACATAATACACAAAGCAATTCCAGCTAAAGGAACTGAAAAAAACACCTTAGAAATTACTATTTTAATTGATTTAGCACTATCAAATTTAAGTTTCCAGGTTGGTGTAGATAATTTCTGCTCTATGTAATCTAAATTAAAAACTAAAATTAAAACAGAAAGCACAAGTATAACTAAGATATCAAAAGGTATCTCCTTTCTTATTTTATAGGGCCGAACAAACTTGTTGCTTTTTTTAAAAATAAGATAACTTACAAAAAAGACAACATTAAAAATTAAAATATAAATATTAGCTCGTATCGTTTTTTGCCAATTGTATGGCAAATTATTTACATGTATTTGAAATTCAGGGTCAATTTTAGAAATTTGTGCCAATGGCGCAATTATAAAAAAAAGAATATTAAAAATTAAATACGCCGAAATAAACGGAGAAAAATCTTTTTCTAAAAAAAAATGATAATACATTATTACCATCAATACTAAATAATTTATAAAGAAAAAGAAGAGTGCAAATAAGTTGATATCAACCAAAAAGAACTGAATACCTGTGGCTATAAAAAATAATAAAAAAACAAAATTCTTCAAATTAGACTATTTTAACAATGACCAATGTTTTTCTTTTCAATGAATAATACAGTCTTATCAACGCCATTAAAACATCGCCAAAAACTCTTAAATAAATTAAACTCCAAAAATTTATTTTATCAGTGAAATATAAAACTATTAAAATTAGTATGTAGATAATTGAGGTAAATATCAATGAAAAATTATACTCTTTGTAATACCCAAATGCAACTAAAGAACAAGTTCCTAATACAAATGTCAATGCTACGAATGGAGATAGCAAAGACAAAAATTTTAAAACTGATGAATATTCAAGCATCTCATCACCTCCAAATAAAAACATTAAATTATCTGAAAACAAATAAGTTATAAAGCCAACCAAAACACCTATAATTAATGCTGCATACACTATTTTTTTTAGCATACTTTTATTCTTTGTTCTAGATATAGTCGGAAAAACAGCCTGTTGTAACATCTCAAAAGGAATGACACCTAACATTACAATTTTTAAACCAGTATCGAAACCTGCAACTTGTTCTAAGAGACAAAATTTACCAATAAAAAAAATGGTTCCGGAATTAAAAACTAATGATAAAAATCTACCAATAAAAAAAGGCAAAGCCTCTTTAAAGTAATCCACTAATTTATTTATTGGCAGTATTGTAATTTTTATATTGTTATATTTAAAAAGATAAAATATACCTGAAAAACCCATTAATATGGAAGATGATACAAATAATAAAATGTAAGCCATTAAGTTATATTGAGAATTCACAAAAATAACTGTACCAATAAGAAGAAATAGTCTTGTTAGAAAAACGATAAATGTGGCTGGCTTTAAATTCTCGATACCCTGAAAAAACCAAACAGGAAACAAGACTTCTCCTATTCCAGAGAACATTAACAACAATAAAAATGATTTGTATGTAGAAAACGTTTCGAAGCTTCCTAAAAGGAATACACATATTAAAGAAAGCATAAACAGGACTCCTTTAATGATAAAAATTGATGAGACTATTTCATTAATTTTTGTTTTCTTATTTTTATTTTCAACAATATATTTAGCAGCATAAATATTAAAACCAAAATTTACAATCATTATAAAATACTGAATAACAGAATCTAACCAAGTAATTAGACCATATTTTTCACTTCCAAGAATCCTAATTAGATAAGCTGCTAAAATTACTTTAACCCCAATATTAAAAACCTTCATTAGGGTTAAGTAAGAGAAGTTCTTTACAATAATCTGATTATTAGAATTTAAAGATTTAAAAATATTTAGCATTTAAAAATAGTATTAAAGACATTTTCAGAAAACTTAGTTTCAGGTGTATGAAAAATATCTTTGTTTAATAACCTTTTCTCTTCAAAATCATCCTGTTTTAAACATAATACTTTTTCTATAAAAGGTATTAGTTCATCTCTATTTGTAATAATTTCACCAGGCATAAATTCTTTTGGATTCTTAAAAACAAATCCTCTTGAATTTGAATATTGCTCAAAATCCGAAATTAAAAAACCAATCGGTTTGTTTAACAAAAGATAATCTATGTAAATAGATGAAAAATCTGTTAATAGCAAATCTGTTTTTTGTAAGACAGAATATAACGAAATTCCTTTTTCTTCAAAACTAGAGTTGTTTAAAAAAACTATATTTGAAAAAGTAATAAAATCATTTACATCTAAATAATCCATTGGATGAAGTTTTATAAAACAAATAGATTTAATTGATAAAAAGAATTCATTTAACTTTAATAAATTATTTTCTTCAAAAAAATCATTCATTTTGTTTGATTCTCCATCTTTTCTTATGTCTCCAATTATAGATTTTCTATATGTTGGCATCCAAAGAATAGTTTTATCAAAATCAGTACTTTTTTTATTCACTAAGTCTTGAAGGCTATATTTTTTTGATAAGAGAAAATCATTTCTGGGTTGACCAGTAATGAGTACATTTTCTTTTTCTATTAAAAACGCTTTGCTCATTATTTCTTGAAAGAATTTGGAGGTAGCAATAATAAAATTAGACTTTGGCACCCTACTATTATTATCTAAATGCCCAATATTTTTTAAAGGCATTCCATGCCATAAGTTTATATTTACTTGTCTCTTAGAAATATCAATATCATTAAAAAGTCCATGCGTAAAAAAAACATATTTTGATTTACAGAAATAATAAACACCTAAAAAAGATGTCTTTCTAATAATTAAATAATTAGATGATTCAGTGTAATTTGCAATTAACTTTTTATACCTCAGTTTATCTTTATTAGAAATTAACCAAATGTTCGTATACTCTTTGTGCGTATTTATAACATAACAAAAAAAAGAAAATGAATTGTCTGAGAAATCAGGGAAACTATGATAAACAATAGAATTATTTTGCGGCCAAATAAACAGCCTTAAAAATTTTATTAAATAATTTAAAATCAAATTTTTATATTTTTTTATCTAAAACACTTTTTAATTTTGTGGTTGAAATACCGACTGTTCGCGGCAAATAGACTACTTCACAATATTTTTTTAAAAAATCAAATTCCCCAACCCAATCGTCTCCCATAACAAAAATATCTGCATTGGTGTTCTTTACGTCAGCTGGCTTTTGTTTCCAATTTGATTCTGGAATAACTAAATCTACAAACTCTAATGATTCTAGAAATTCTTTTCTTTTAGCATAAGGTATTTTACACTCTTTTCCTTTTACTTTATTGAATTCGTCAGTAGATAAACCTACAACTAATCGATCCCCAAGTTTGCTAGCTCTTTTCAGGATTTCAATGTGTCCGTAATGCAGTAAATCAAAAGTACCGTAGGTAATTACTGTTTTTCCAAAACCATTAAAAAAACTTTTAAACGAACTTAATTTTTTATCTTTTTCCGATAAAACGATCTTTTTTGAAGGTATTTTCCAATCAATGTTTAAATCTAAATCATTAAACATTACTCCATCTTCAGCTTCTGGATAATAGTAGTTATCACATTTATAAGATACAATTGTATCATCTTCTAAAACTGAAAAACCGTGTAAAAAACCTCTCGGAACAAATAATTGTTTACTATTATCCTCCGATAATTCGACTGAAAAAACTTTTCCAAAGGTTTCTGAATCTTTTCTTGCATCGACAACAACATCCAAAATCTTTCCTTTAACAACTCTTACAAGTTTAGCTTGTGAAAACTCCCCTTTTTGAAGGTGTAAGCCCCTTACAACGCCATACTGAGAAATAGATTGGTTTCCTACTACAAAATCCACATCCAAGCCTGTTTTATCTTGAAAATTTTTTTTATTGTATTCTAACAAAAAACTCCCTCTTTTATCTCTAAAAAAAATAGGTTCTATGATAAAGCAATCTTTTAATTTTGTTTCTGTAATTTTCATTAACCCCTAATTAAATTTCCATTAAACTTTTACCGTAGCCACTTTTTAATAATGGTAGTGCTAATTTTTGTAACTGTTCTTTAGTTATAAAACCACTTCTAAAAGCCGCTTCTTCAATAGAACCTATTTTTAATCCCTGTCTTTCTTCTATTACCTGAACAAATTGAGATGCTTGCATTAAAGAGGTAAAAGTACCTGTATCTAACCAAGCCGTACCTCTGTCCAAAACTCTTACAGATAATTTTCCTTTCTCTAAATAGACTTTATTTACGTCAGTAATTTCTAATTCACCTCGTTTGCTAGGCTTCATGTTTTTTGCAATTTCAACAACAGAGTTATCATAAAAATAAATTCCTGGAACTGCATAATTCGATTTTGGATTTAGTGGTTTCTCCTCAATAGAAATTGCTTTACTATTTTTATCAAACTCAACAACACCATAACGTTCGGGATCATTTACATGATATGCGTATACAATTCCTCCTTCCGGATTGTTGTTCGCTTTCAATAATTTTGGCAATCCAGATCCATAAAAAATATTATCTCCTAAAATTAAAGCTACTTTATCTTTACCAATAAATTTTTCTCCTATAATAAATGCTTCTGCTAATCCGTTTGGGCTTTCTTGCACAGCATAATGAAAATCACAACCATATTTTTCTCCATTACCTAATAATCGTTTAAACAAAGGTAAATCTTGAGCTGTAGAAATAATTAAAATTTCATTAATTCCTGCCAACATCAATACCGAAATAGGATAATAAATCATGGGTTTATCATATACTGGCATTAATTGTTTACTCACCGCTAATGTAAGTGGGTGTAACCTTGTACCAGAACCTCCTGCTAAAACTATTCCTTTCATTTTATTGATACTTTTTTAAATACCATTCAATTGTTTTTTGTATTCCTGTTTCAAAATTCTCGTCAGCACTCCAACCTAACTCGTTTTCTATTTTTGAGGCATCTATTGCATATCTAAAATCGTGTCCAGGTCTATCTTTTATAAAGCTAATTTGTTCTTTATAAGATTTTTTTTTCGGAATAATTGTGTCTAAAACCCCACAAATTAAATCAACTATATATAAATTATTCCTCTCGTTTTTTCCACCAATGTTATAAGTTCCTCCTGTTTCCCCGTTTTTGTAAACCATTTCAATTCCTTTGCAATGGTCTATAACATAAAGCCAGTCTCTAATGTTTTTTCCGTCTCCGTAGATAGGAATTTTTTCTCCTGAAATTGCTTTTCTGATAATCGTTGGAATCAATTTTTCATCATGCTGTTTTGGTCCATAATTGTTAGAACAATTTGTAGTAACAACATTCATTCCATAAGTATGAAAATAACTTCTTACCATAAAATCTGAAGAAGCTTTAGAAGCACTATAAGGGCTATTAGGTGCATAAGAGGTTTGTTCGGTAAACAAACCAGTTTCTCCCAAGGTTCCATACACTTCATCTGTAGAAATATGATGAAATCTCGCTTTTTCAAATTCTTTTTTGTAATTATTTGGAGATTCCATCCAATAATTCTTTGCAATATCTAACAGGTTAAAAGTTCCAAAAACATTTGTTCTAACAAATGCATCTGGGTTTTTAATTGAATTATCGACATGAGATTCAGCCGCGAAATGAATTACTCCTTTAAAACTGTATAGCTTAAATAACTCTTCAACTAAGTCCCGATCACAAATATCTCCTTCTACGAAAGTATATCTTGTGTTATTTTCAATTTCAGATAAATTAGAAACATCTCCTGCGTAGGTTAATAAATCTAAATTTACAACCTGATATTCCTTATTTTTTTCCAAAAAATAAGGAATAAAATTAGCCCCTATAAAACCAGCTCCACCAGTGATTAGAATTGCTTCCATTTTTATTTATTGTAGCTCGTTAAATAACTATTTACTCGTATTGTTAGCAAATATAAAATCATCAAACCAGCGCCTAATATTGCTAGTAAGAATGCATAGTTTCTTGTTACTTCTTTTACCTCAGTTCCAATTGGTTGAAAATTTGAAATAACATTTATTACCTCATATTTTGTTGCTTTATCAGATGTAATTTGCTTTAAATCAGCATTTATTTGCTTACCAGTTACAAATAAATCTAATTCTTTGGTTGTAGTTTTTTTACCCCCTAGGTCTATATTTGTGCCATTTGTTTGCTTCTTCGCTTCATCTAACATAACCTCCATGTATACCTTTCTTAAAGAATCTATTTGTGTTAAGTTCTGACGATACAAAGAGTCTGTTCTATTTAAATTTTTATTTGATAATTCTTTTATTCTATTAAAATACTTATTGTTTACAACCGAAGAAATTATAACATCATCTAATTTGTCAAAAATATTATTCTGTGTTGAGGTTACGGTCACTTTATGAAGGCTGTAATCGTAATCTGTAAATGACTCTTTGAAATCAACAAATGCATAGCTTTTTATGGTAGTCGTATCTACAGAAGACACAAATTCATTATAAGAATTGATAATGTCATTTTCAGTTACAATTGGCTTTACGACAAACTTTTTAAGACTAGCAGCTGTTGATTTGTTTAACTTAAAAGTCTCTGCTAGACCAGCAGTGTCTTTTTGTTTTACTAGATCGTTGTAATAATTTATGTTGTCATACAATTGCCGAGTGCTTTTAAAATTTGGCTCTAACAATAATTCAGATTCATAATAATCTCCTTTTTTTACTTCTAGAAAAGTTCCTAAAATTCCACCAATAAAAGCTGCAATTCCTATTTTAATAATATTATTTTTCAGGAAAATGAGGATTGAAATTAAACCATGAAAAATTCCTTTAAAAATACTTCCAATAAAATTAAAAAACTTAGAGAAACCTCTACCTATAATAATAAATAAAGAGCCTAAATCTACTTCTTCTTCGTTGTTCTTTTGATCTGTTGACATTGTTAAAATTTGGGTTTAAAATCAGTCTTTGACTGTTATAAAATTTGTTCTAATATTTTTTGAGTAATCGCATATGTTGGCGTAACACCTGTCATTCCTAGACCTCCTGAGGCTAAAGTTGCTCCTGTTTCTAATGGATTATCTGAGGCGTAATAAGCGTATCTTACTTTTACCTTTCTAGAGATATTTCCTCTAATTTTTGAGGCAGACTGTATTGCTTTTTGGTAATGTGCTCCTTCCATTTCTAAACCGATAACATTCCAAGTAGAATCATGAAAAAACTCTAACAAGTCTTTATTTTGAAGAGATGTCCCTAAAACAGAAATCATAGAACCATCAAACACTTCTACACCAAAACCCTCTAAATCTTCTTTAGACAATTCGTTTTTGAATGGATAATTATCTGCAGTACCTTCAAAGATATGAGCATCAGGAATCATTATATCGCCTTTTCCTCCCTCTAAAATACCTGCTTTACCCATTATAGAGACAGATTTTACATCTAAATGATTTTTATTCTTGCTATCCCAATATGGTTTTAATAATTCATCCATCGTTTCATAAGCTTGCTCTCCAAAGGCATAGTCCATTACAATAATAACAGGACTTTTATCGATTGAATTTTCTTTATTAAACGACGACACTTCAAAATTTATTTTATCGGTATCAATTATTTGTACATTAATATTTGTACCAGATGTATCTTTAACATAGATTAAACCATTTTCAGAAGCATATTCTTTTACTCTTTTTTGTAATGGCTTACTGTCTGCATTGCTCAATAATTGAAACAATTCAAAACCTTCATATTCTTCTGCTTCTTCAGGCAGAGCACCTTTTGCATATATAGAATTTAAAACGCTATGCATGTTTGCGCTAATAATATGTATGGGTCTTTGGAGTAATTTATTTTCTTTTAGTATTTTTTTAATGTTATCGGCCCAGACATCTCCATATATGTGGTGACCAATCTCTTCTATTAAAACAGTACTAAAAGTAATTTTTCGCTTTTTATTATCAAGTACTTCGTTAATTGCTAATTTACCTAACCAATAAATTAAATGGAAAAAGCGATCCTTATTTACCTTAGATTGAAATGTTTTATGAATACTTAAAACCTCATCAAACGTTCTTCCTAAAATATTGCTCAAATGAGCAACTGCCACCTCTCTTTCTTGGTCAGTAATTTTCTTATTGTAAACAACAATATTTTCGAGGTACTTCCATTCTCTTATAAAATCTGCTCCCTCGTGTAAAGTTACTTTATTATAAATTTTATGCGATTCTATAAATAAAAAAGTCAAATGAGTTAGAATATCATAGATTTCAGAGCGGCCTCTCGTAATCTCTATATTCATTTGATCTTTGTCTATTCGATAACAGTTTCTTCTTCTTTTAGGAGGAATAATTGTTTCGAAATGAGAATCATCATAACCCTCATCTGCAGTTAAGTTTATAAATTGACATTCTTCAATTCCTTCTGGAAGCCTCTCAATTACGTAGGTTAAACCATTTAACTCCGTTCTTTCTTCTGCAATAGAGCCATAAATTTCTGGCCTTAATGAAAATAAAGATTTTCTTAGAGTTTCTCCAGAAACCCCCATTGGTTTATAAAAACCTCTACTAAATAAGTGACGCATAGAAATATATAATTTTTCTATGGCGTTCGTAGATTCTTGTGCTCTAGTTCTGTTTGTTTTTTTTACTTTTTCCATTTTCCATTTCAGTTTGCAAACATAAATCAATTTTTTGATAAAATCTCTCTGTATTTATCTTGATTATCAAGCAAGTTAACTGCTTCTCTTATAAATAAATCATTTTTTATGTTGTGATTATAAATTCCATCTTGATAATAGTATCTATGTAATATTTCTTCTTTTAAAACTCTTTTTAAAATATCTTTGTTTTTTGAAATTTCCTTAATTTTTTTATCAAACAGTTTTTCTTGAATACCTTTATATTCTTTGGTGATGTTTTTTAATACAGATGTTTTGTAAGCCTCTTTAAATAACATTTCTGGCTTGGTCACAAAAGTAGTATCCGACTCTAAATAATCCGTAAACTTTTCAAAATCCGAATCTTTAAATTCAAAATCAACTTCACTTTCTATTTGAGGATTTTGATAATAATAATTTGTCGAAAAATTAAAAATAGCTCGAGAACTTAATAATTTTTTAGTGGATTCCGTTTTATTTGATGTTTTAATAACTACATCTGGCAAAACACCACCCCCATCATAAACGGTTCTTCCATTAGCTGTTTGAAACTCATTGATTCCTTTATCAGAAAATTTAGGAACTTTACCGCTTTTATCTCTATTTGCATAATCTAATTCCTGAATACATCTTCCACTTGGTGTATAGTATTTAGAAATCGTTACTTTTAACTGTGTTCCGTAAGTAAGCTCTCTATAACGCTGTACTAGACCTTTTCCAAAAGAGCGTTGACCCATTATTACTGCTCTATCATAATCTTGTAAAGAGCCACTTACAATCTCTGAAGCTGACGCCGATCGGCCATTTAATAGAACAACAATAGGAATTTCTAAATCTAAAGGTTTATTTGTTGTTTTATAAATATTACTCCATTTTTTTACTTTTGCTTTTGTTGAAACAATCACCTTTCCCTTGGGTAAAAAGAAATTTGAAATCTCAATAGACTCAAATAAAGAACCGCCAGGATTGCCACGTAAATCAAAAACTAACTTTTTCATTCCTTCTTTCTTCAGTTTTTGGAATGCTTTTTTTACTTCAGACGAAGCTTTTTTATTAAAACGAGTTAAAACAATATAACCCGTTTCTTCATCTATCATTTCATAGAACGGAACAGGATTGACAACTATTTTGTCTCTAATAATTTCTTTTTGTATCGTATTTCCTTGTCTTAATAATTCTACAGAAAAAGTGCTATTTGGCGTACCTTTTAAATACATTGAAAGTTCATCTCTCTCCATATTTTTAACAGATTGCCCATTAACAGAAATAATGATATCACCAACTTTTAAGCCCGCTTTATCGGCAGAATACCCCTTATAAACTTGATTAATTTGAATACCTAATTTTGAGTAATATACAGAAACTCCAATTCCCCCGTACTCACCTTCCCTTCTAATCCTTGCATCCTCAACACCTTGCTCTGTATAAAATTTGGTATATGGATCTAAGTCTTTAAGCGTATTTTGAATTGCTTTATTCGATAATTCTGCTGGATTGATTTCATTTACATAATACATATTCAACTCCTTAAATAAGGTGTTGTAGATTTCTATCTGTTTTGCTACTTCAAAAAATTTAGATTTAAATGAAAACGATAAAAAAAGAACTCCAGCTAAAAGAACAAGAATCGTTTTTTTTGAAAAGTTAAATTTTATCATTTGTTATATTTTTTGTTTCTTCTACAAAACGTTTTAATAGTTTTTCCATCTTTAAGAATATCTCGTTATAAGTGCATTCTTGTTTTCCAAGATACGAAATCATAAAAACATAGGGTTTATCTAAGTTGTCGTAAACAATTTCTTTTTGCAAACGATACGATTCTCGCATTAATCTCTTAATTCGATTTCTATCTACAGCTAATTTAAAATTTCTTTTTGAAACAGATACACCAACTTGCGCGGGGAAATCTGAAGTATGTTTTGTTTGTAAAAAAATCATTCTAAGAGGAAATGCTTTCACAGAATTCTTTTCTTCATAAAGCCTCTCAATGAGTTTTCTACTTTTTAATCGCTCTTCTTTTCCTAAAGTGTATTTCATTATTACAAACTTAATAGAAAACATCAACTTTTAATAGATTTTGTATCTTTAACTTTAATCTAAGTCAATATTAAAATTATTTACTATAGAGAATAACAGACACTTAATTTAAACACAAACCATTAAATTTGTTTAAATTTACACAAAAATAGAATCAAAATAATTCAATTTACAGAAATAAGAATGAAAAAAGATCTCTTTCAAGCTCCTGATTATTACGATTTAGATGGTTTATTAACTGAAGAGCATAAATTAATTCGAGATGCTGCTCGAGAGTGGGTAAAACGCGATGTATCCCCAATTATTGAGGAATATGCTCAGAAAGCAGAATTTCCTACTCAAATTATAAAAGGTTTATCTGAAATTGGAGCTTTCGGACCTTATATACCTGAACAATATGGTGGAGCAGGCTTAGATCAAATTTCTTACGGATTAATTATGCAAGAGATAGAACGTGGAGATTCTGGGGTTCGCTCTACTGCTTCTGTTCAATCTTCTTTAGTAATGTATCCAATTTATGCCTATGGAAATGAAGCGCAACGCAAAAAATATTTACCCAAATTAGCCTCTGGGGAATGGATGGGATGTTTTGGATTAACAGAACCTAATCATGGTTCTAATCCTGCAGGAATGGAAACCAAATTTAAAGATATGGGAGATCATTATCTTTTAAATGGAGCAAAAATGTGGATTTCTAATGCACCTTTTGCACAAGTTGCCGTTGTTTGGGCAAAAAACGAAGAAGGGAGAATTCATGGATTAATTGTAGAACGTGAAATGGAAGGTTTCTCAACGCCTGAAACCCATAATAAATGGTCTTTACGCGCATCAGCAACAGGAGAACTTATTTTTGATAATGTAAAAGTGCCAAAAGAAAATTTATTACCAAATAAATCTGGACTCGGAGCACCTCTAGGATGTTTAGATTCCGCAAGATTTGGAATTGCTTGGGGCGCAATTGGTGCAGCAATGGATTGTTATGATACTGTCTTGCGTTATTGTAAAGAACGTAAACAATTCGGTAAACCAATTGGTCAATTTCAATTACAACAAAAAAAATTAGCTGAAATGATTACAGAAATCACCAAAGCTCAATTATTAGCCTGGAGATTAGGAACATTAAAAAATGAAGGGAAAGCAACTTCTGCACAAATTTCTATGGCAAAACGTAATAATGTAGATATGGCGATAAACATTGCTCGAGAAGCAAGACAGATGTTAGGCGGAATGGGAATTACTGGTGAGTATTCTATTATGCGACATATGATGAATTTAGAAAGTGTAATTACCTATGAAGGAACACACGATATTCATCTTTTAATAACTGGTTTAGACGTTACTGGCTTAAATGCATTTAAATAACAATTAGACAAGTTTTGTTTTTAATTTCAATAAATGTCTAAGGATCACTTTTAAGTTTGATGTTTTTTTTCAAGCATCTTAATTCAATTTACTTGGAATAGTTCAAAAAAAAATCCATAACCGGACTTTCATAAAATACATTGAATCAAAAGATTAAACCCACACAAAATGCATTTTTTATTTAAGAAGCAACTTTTAACAATATGTTAGGGCATCGCTTACAATTGATGCCTTTTTTCTTGTACTTATTGCAACACTTACTTTTTGGTGTTATACAATTAGCAGAACAGACATTATCACAAACAGATGTTTGCGTTAATTCAATTGTAGGTGTACTTGGAGTATAAAAAACAATCATAGTAATTATTATTTTGCAAATATAAAGCTTTATTTAGAATAAATAAAAACAATGATTACTCTTTTATTGTGCTTAAGTAACAACTGAATCATTTTAATTAGAATTGAACGAAGAATTAACAATAGCTTTTAAATATTTATTTTCTTGATATCTTGTAATAAACTATAAAATAAGCTTGCATACAATCTTTATTTGTTGCGTAAAAAAAACATTATCGACTTATCGTGTTCTTTTTTTTAAATTTTATTGATTCAGGTTTTTTATGCATCTTTATGTTATATTTAAAAATATTTATTTTAATTAAATAGTTTGTTATTTGTCAAAAAAACGGAACTATGCAAAGTTGAAAACACGATAAGAGAGTGTTGAAAACTTAACACATTATATGAATTAATTTGATCTGTTGCACAAACACAAATAACGCTTTATATTTCTCTTCAATAGATGAAATTCCTAACAAAATATGGGAAGCTTTAGACTGTACAAAAAATATATATTTTCATCCAAACTTTTTAAAATCACTAGAGATAAATCACCCAAAAATATTATTTTCTTATGTTGTTTTAGTTGATGAAAATAATTCTCCCATTGCTTTTGCTAGCTTAAAAATCATCGATTTTTATTTAAATTCTATTAAAAGTGAGTTAGATTTTTTAAAAAATATTGGTAGAAAACTCAAGGTATTTCCTGACAAAAAACCATTAAAACTATTAATTTGTGGAAACACATTTGTAACCGGGGAACATGGTGTTTTTATAAAAGAAAACCAAGACAAAAAAGTAATTATAAAAAAACTTGCAGAAAGTCTTAATCATTTTGTAAACTCCAACAAAAAATTAAAAAAACAAATAGATGCCTTTTTACTCAAAGACTTTGCTCAAGAATCTTTATTTATTACCGATGAACTAAAAGAATTTAAATATCATACTTTTTCTGTAGAACCCAACATGCAGCTAAAATTAAATGATAATTGGAATAATTTTGATGATTATTTAGCAGCAATGAAAACGAAGTTTAGAGTAAAGGCTAAAAAAGCTTTTAAGCAAAGTTTAGATATAAGAATTGAAGACGTTACCTTAAAAAATATTTCCAAAAAACTACCTGAAATGACAGCTTTATATGAAAAAGTTGCTTCGAATGCAGAATTTAATTTGGGAACTTTTAATTTAGAAACCTATAAACATTTAAAACAAAAATTTGGTGATAATTATATCTTAAAGTCTTATTGGTTAGAAGATCAAATTGTAGGTTTCATTTCTGGCGTTATCAACAACAATTCTTTAGACGCACATTTTGTTGGTATTGATTATCAAAAAAACAGAGAATATGCAATTTACCAAAGAATGCTATATGATTATATAGAAATTGCCATCAGCAAGAAACTAAAAACGATAAATTTTGGCAGAACTGCTAGCGAAATAAAAAGCTCTGTTGGCGCATTTCCTCAAGATTTAACGATGTATCTTCGTCATAAAAAAACAATTACAAATAAAATTTTAAAAGTATTTTTACAACGAGTTCAACCTACACCTTTTCAACAAAAGTTTCCGTTTAAAAATATAGAAATTAGCCATGAAAAATAGTAAAGATTTAATTGCACTTTTAAATTTAGAAGATTTAGGCCACCATAATTTCAGTGGAAACAGTGTTACTATTGGAAGTCCTTTTGTATTTGGGGGACAAGTTCTAGCACAAGCTGTAAATGCAGCATATAAAACAATACCTAGAGACAAAATACTTCATTCTTTACATTCCTATTTTTTAGAAGCAGGAGACTTAAAGATTCCTATAAATTACAATGTAAACGAAGTAAGAAATGGTGGTAGTTTTTCTACACGAAGAGTTACTGCAAGTCAGCATGATAAAACCATTTTTATTTTAGCAGCTTCATTTCATAAAAAAGAAGATGGTTTTGAACATCAAACAACCTTTGATCCAAACATAAAACAGCCCGAAGAATTATTTAGCTGGGATGATATGTTGGAACAATTTGGTGATTTTCTACCAAAATCAATGAAGTACTTTTTAAGTATTGAAAGGCCTATTGAGTTTAAACCTGTAAGAATTCCAAACCCGCTAAATCCAGAAGATTTACCAGCAAATGAAGAAGTTTGGTTTCGTTTAAAAGGTGAAAAACAGAAAATGGATTTTAGAACAAAACAAGAAATTTTAACTTATATTTCTGATTACAATGTTTTAAACGCAGCCTTTAACCCAAACGCTAGTAAATACAATTTTGGAAACACACAAACAGCAAGTTTAGATCACTCTATGTGGTTTTTTAGAGATTTCGATTTTGATGATTGGATGCTGTTCTCTGCAGAATCTCCAAACGCTTTTGGAGCGAGAGGATTATCAAAAGGAAATATATTTACAAGAGATGGAAAATTAATTGCTTCTTTTGCACAAGAAGGATTGTTGAGAACGAAAAAAAACGAAAATTAACGAAAGAAATATATTAAAACAGATGAATCCGATCACTTATATCTTAACTACAAATGGCTTGCTCTTCTTATTGAGTATTATTCTTTGGAAGTTTCCGCCAAAAAAAATAAATAATTGGTATGGCTACAGAACACACAAAACGATGCTCAATCAAAAAATATGGGATTTTGCAAACACGGTTTTTACAAAAAACTTAATAATTTATTCTGCAATTTCTTTTCTAGGCGGTTTAGTGTTAGCCAATTTTGTTGACAAAGAATTTACCTGGCAACCCATGGCCTTGGTATTTCTCTCTGTAATTGTATGTATCATAAAAACAGAAAAATCTTTGACCGAAAATTTTACCGAAGAGGGTAAAAAGAAATAAAATTAGAAATTCGCAATAAAAGAAACTGATAAATTTCTTCCTGGAGCAGAAACTCCTGATGCAAATTCTACATAATGTTCATCAAACAAATTGCTTAATCTTGCCTGAACAGCGAGTTTATCATTTATTAGATATCTACCATTTATACCAATAGTCATCCAACTTGGTGTTCCATAATATTTATCTACATAATTTGTTTCATCTACATCAACGATACTTGTATCAATAATAGGGGTTAAATCATGATTATCTATACCTTCGTTAAAGTTAAAATCCTTAATATCTTTTTTACTATTAAATCTTAAATCAGCCCCAAATTCAAATTTATGTTTTGTATAATTCATTGAAAACTGCCCAAATAAAGGCGGAATAGAAGACATTGGTGTTTTTGAATCATACGTTTTTCCTTTTGTATATGTTATAAAACCAGAAGTGTTCAAATTATTCGAAATTTTACCTAAATAATTCGCCGTATAACCCGTAATGTAGGCATTTCCTTTGTTTTGATTAGATATTGCGTTACCTAATTCTCCGTCAAATTCTACTTGTATAATACTTGCATCTTCATTGTACACAAAATCTCTTTGAATATAATTGTCTAGCAATGTGTAATAAACATTTGCTCCAAAACGAAACTTTTTGTCATTAAAATATTTCTGAATTCCGAATTCTGCATTGTAAGCAAATTCTGGCTTCACATGAATATTTGGAATGGTTATATTCCCTGACTTCTCTCTAACCCGACCAACATCGTCTATATTTGGAGATCTAAAACCTGATGAAATAACACCATTTAATTGCCAATTTTTATTTGGTCTATAGACATATCCTAGTGTAGCGGTTAAAGCAGAATTATTTGAACTAATATCATTATCCTCTAAAACAATAAAACGCTCATCAATCCAAGTTGCATTTAAATTGGTATTTGTAAAACGAATACCCGTGTTTAAAGTCGATTTTTTATTAATATCTTGTTTGTAACCCGCGTATACAGCAGAACTCAGATAATTACTACCTCCATCAGGATAACGAGACTGAACATTAAAATCATCAGAAAAACCATTTATTTCTCCATCAGAAATATTTAATATTTTTCCATAAGCATTAGAAATAACGTCATTATATGCAAACTCAAAACCGTAAGAGACTGCTCTCTTTTTCTCTTTATTCAGTAAAACAGAAAAATCTCCATTTACACTGAAAATATTTACCTTTTCTTCTCTATACGAGCGCTCTAAGCTTCCAAATTTACGTTGAATTCTGCTTTCACCAATATTTTGATAAGCAACCGTAATTGCACCATTTTCTATCCAATTCTTGTTTGGATGTATCAATAATTGTGAAGAAATTAATAACCTGTTTTGCGGGCCATAAAACCATTCAGCAAATTTTAAATCAGATGTGTCCGTTTCATCACGTAATTCTGTCAAACGATCAAATCTAGGTACATCTGAAGAAGTTGAATATTGTAAATTAACTTTTAAATCTGTATTCTTAGATAGCGGAACAAAGAATTTCTGTAATATATCTGTTTGCGTATAAGATGTATTTAGTAATAATTCTGGGTCTGAATTTTTAGTTGGACTTTCGCTATAATTTCCGTTTAAATTATCTGAATAATAAAATACTTTACCCCAATCATCGAAACCATGATTGCGATTAGACCCGGTTTTTAAATCTCCAAAATCACTATAAGAAATACTTGTAAAAGAAGCCCAATTAGTAAAACTTAATTCAGCAGAAACATTCGTAGTGGTTTCTTGGTTCACCGATGAGAAACGAGAAAACAACTGACTTTTAACTTCATTCTCTTCAGACAATTTTGGTGTTTTTGTGTAATAATGAATTACACCTCCTAACGCGTCAGAACCATAAATTACAGATGATGGGCCAAAAACAACCTCTGTTTTGTCTAGCATATTTGGCGCCACAGTTATAGAACTTTGTAAATGCCCTTTTCTATAAATAGCATTATTCATTCTAACACCATCAACCACCAACAAAACACGGTTAGACTCCATTCCTCTAATTACAGGACTTCCTCCACCAAATTGAGATTTCTGCACTTTAATTCCTGGAATAGTCGCTAATAAATCTGCAGAAGTTTGTGGAGATCTTTTTTGAATATCCCTTGCAGACACAACAGCAATTTGTTCTGCAATTCTGTTTGTTTTCTCTGCTTTCTTAAAAACAGATAGTACAACCTCATCTAATTGTTCTGATTGATTTGTTAAATTAACGATGAACTTTTGTTTAAATAATTTAGACTTATGAACCTTTAATAATGCATATGAAATATGTGAAAACACAATCACCTCATTTTTATTAAATTCAGTAACATCAACAAAGCCGTTATGATCTGAAGATAGGTTTATGGTTAAAGACTCATTATAAACAGTCACATTTCGAACAATTTTTCCTGTTTTTTTATCTACAATCTTAATTTTTTGTGAAAACGAATAATTATTGATTAAAAAAAAGAATATGAAAACTATATATCTCATTAACTAAAAACTGTTTCTAAAATTTGCAGTGATTTAGGCTTTTTAAATCCGTCCAAATGTAGTTCAAAATATCTAATTATTATTTTTAAAACAACCTGTCTCTCGTGTTTGTTAAAAGACACATTTTCTATGTTATCAAAATTTATGCCTAAAAGCTTTTTAAATTGAAAAAAATTGTTTCCCACTATCACATTCTTCTGAGAAGTCACATCTGTGAAGCCCCCTTCCTCTAAATCAAAACCAAGTTTATCTTTTTCTGATAAATCTGGATAAAACCCTAAAAAACGGCTAAGATTTAATAAAAACAATAAGTGAAAATTTGCAATCTTATCATGCAAGTCTAACCATGTAAGCCCTGTTTCTAAATAATCGAAAAGCGGAAGGTTTTTTTCTTCTTCTTTGATAGAGTAAGATAAAACTTCTGACAAAAATATTACAATGGATTGCTTTATTATGTCTTTATAAATGGTTTTGTATGGATTAAAAACTTGTGCTTCTTTTATCGCATTTAAAGTACCTCTAGTATTATGGTTTGCAACAATATTAAGTTGAGTCAATGGTTGAAAATAAGCCACTTTTAAGCCTCCTTTTTTAGACTTAAGAATACCTCTAATTAAGTATGCTTTTAATCCCTCTTTCTGTGTGTAACATTTTACAATTAAACTAGAGTCACTATATTTAAGAGAACTTAACACAATGGCTTTTGTTGCTAAAACTGCCATTAGTTTACGATTGCTATTTTTGTGACTGCTGTTTCTGACGCATCGTCATTAGATAGTAAAACAATATAAATACCTGATGCTACTTTGTTACCTGCAAGATTTTTTTTGTTCCAAACAACTTTACCTCCCTGTAATTCCTGTCCTTCCACAACATTACTTTCATAAACTAAAGTACCTGCAACATCAAGAATTTTTACATTCGTTCCTTTTGGCAAATGAGTTCCATTTCTACCATCTATAGTAACCGTTTCGTGGTTTTTAAGAGCAGGGTTTGGATAAGCATAAACATCACCCAAAACCTCACCAAAAGGTGCAACTTTACTATTATAAGCAACAATACCCTTGTTGGTAGCAAAATATACTTTTCCAGAACTATCATCTACTGCTATTTTTATAATTTGATTTGAAGGTAAAGGAGAATTTTGCATACTAAAATTAGCTAATGTTTTCTGACCATCTGGATTTGTGTATATAACACCACCATTATCTGTACCAAACCATTTGTTTTCTGCGCCATCAATAACAATAGAGTTAATTGTTTGATCACCTAAAAGCCTTTCTCCAAACCCATCTTCATTTCCATTAATTACAACTGGATTTGCATTTGGTGTATTATCATCAAAAACACCAGAGGCATTAGAATATACCACTAAACCAGATTTAGTACCTAACCACACTCTGTTATTACTATCTACAGCAACACTTCTTACATTTAAATCAGGCAAATTTCCTAAGTTTGTTGTGGCTACAAGTGCTTTCATTCTATTTCCATTTTCGTTAAAAGCATAAACACCATTTGATCTAGTTCCTATCCATTTTATTCCGTTTCTATCTACTATTATCTCATTTAAACCAATAGCAATTTTATTTGTTGTTAATGATGACAAATTATAACTCGTCCATTGCCCAGATTGAGAAAGTTTTTTTAATTCTGATAATACCCCAACGTTTGTAACCCATAAATTACCTTGATTATCAAAAGCTGTGCCTGCTACCCTAATTGAAACATATGCTTCTCTTGTATCTATATCCTCTAAAGGACTATTTAAATTATTATAGAAATTGGTGATTTTATTGTCTTCCACAACTGCCAAACCTCCTGTGGATAAACTATTTAATTGAGATGTTGAGCCAAACGAACCAATATAAACTCTGTTCTCTGAGTTTGAATCAATAGAAACATGGGTTAAGTCCGTTACAGGTAGACTAGGATCATAGGGTGTATTAATCCAATTTTCTCCGTTAAACTGACTGTAGCCAAATTTATTAAGGTTTGGAGAATTAGTACCAGAATAACCGCCATAAACTACCCACAAACTATTATCTTGAGCCGTAATTGAAAACACATCATTAAACACAGGACCTTCTGGATGAATTTCTGTAAAACTTGCTACTTGACTTGAATTTGAATTTAAAATCCCAAATTCTTTGGAAGCTAAAAAAACAATATCATTTTCAAAATAAGAATTATTTAAAGTAAAATCAAATTCTGCTGTTTTAGCAAATCGAAACACGCTATTCATTGAGATGTCTAAAACCTCAGCTGAAGTTTTTAGAGTAACCGACAAATGAGAAGATGAAGATTTAATCGCTAAAATATTTTGAAAGAAATTTCTTATTTCGACCAAATCACCACCAATTAATAGATATAATCTTGCTCCTTCTGCAACATACAATTGGTTGTTAAATAATGAGATTTGACTAAAATTTCTTCCAAAAAATTGCTCATTCCAATTATTAAAATCAATGAGTAAATCACTTGTTATATCTGCAGTAAAAATACCTGTATCAGTGGCTGCATAAATTAATCCATTAAAAACCTCTATTTGATTAACCGCTAGAGAACTAGAATTGTTTCCAATAAAAAAAGTATCTCCAAACTCTAATTTTTTAATATCATAGACTACAATACCAAAAGGAGTTGATAAATAAAGTTTGTCATCAAACTCTTTCATATGATTTATACTCTTTTCTCCTGATTGATTAAAGTTTACAATATCTGATGAAATTGTTATTGAACCATCATTATCTATTACCTCTAACAACCCGTTTTCGTAACCGATAAATAATCTTTGATAACTAGCATTATAATGAATTGAACTCGTTGTTTCGCCCGATAAACCCTGTACAGATGATAACTTACTAATTTCTTTTGTAGATGTATTATAGGTGAAAACAGCATTATCTGCCAAAGCATAAATAGTAGCATCTACCTTTACAAAATCTTTAACATTATTGTATGAATAAAAATCTTCCCATGAATCACTATAATCTGTCTGAGCAGAAAATAGCAGTGAAAAAAATAAAATATATAACAAAAAGAATTTTTTCATTTTTAAATTTTGATGCTCAAAGATATTTATTTATTGTTACAATAACGAGAAAACACCTTACATTAGTGCAATAATCACAAGTTTTTATGAGTGTAGAAATAGAAAGAAAATTTTTAGTAAAAAATAACGATTTCAAGAATGAAAGTTACTCCGAGAAATATATAAAACAGGGGTATTTAAACTCTGATAAAAATAGAACCGTAAGAATTAGAATTACGAATGAAAAAGCTTTTATGACTATTAAAGGTAAGTCTAATACCACAGGTACAACAAGATTCGAATGGGAAAAAGAGATAAAAAAAGAAGAAGCAGAAGACTTACTACTACTCTGTGAACCCGGAATCATTGAAAAGACTCGATATTTAGTAAAAGTAGGTCATCATATTTTTGAAGTTGATGAATTTTATGGCGATAACGAAGGATTAGTTATTGCGGAGGTAGAATTAAATAATGAAAATGAAACGTTCACAAAACCAATATGGATAGATGAAGAAGTAACGGGAGATATCAAATACTACAACTCAAGCATAAGTAAAACTCCCTTCAAAGATTGGTCATAAAAACAACACTGTTATAAAATTTAAAAGATCTTTAAACTATAAATAATACAAGGATAAAAAATGACTTACACTTCCAAGTAAAACAAACACATGAAAAATAGCGTGATTGTAAGGTATTTTTTTTATTGAATATAAAATAGCTCCAACAGTATAAAAAACACCACCAGCAAATAATAAATTTAAACTAAAATTAGTTAAAACATTTATTAAAGGTTTTATAAAAAACAATACTTGCCAGCCCATTAAAAGATACATCGCTGTAGAGATTTTGTCAAATTTTCCAGTAAAAAATAGCTTGAAAACGATTCCTGTTAAGGCAAAAACCCAAACAGCTAAAAACATATACCAACCTAACTCAGAATCTAAAGCGACTAAACAAAAAGGAGTGTAACTACCTGCAATTAGCACATAAATAGCCGCATGATCAAAAATATTTAGTCTTCGCCTTTTTTTTGGGTTTATAGCAGCATGGTAAAAAGTAGAAGCTGCATATAGAATAATTAAACTCAACCCATAAATTACAAAACTTGCTATATGCCAAAAAGAAGAGTAGTTTATTGCTTTTAAAATTAAAAAAGGAAACGCAAAACTACTCGCTACCAAACCTAATCCATGAGACCAAATATTTAGACGCTCTTCAGTATTTGAATATGTCTTGTTTAATTTTTTACTCATTTCTTTCTATTTGTATCTTTCATATATACCTCATCATCCGCCAAAGCATTATAAATAATATCAAATGTTTTATCTTTTAAATACTCCATTTTATCAATAGACATTCCTTTTGTTGAGATAGGTTTATGCTGCCTCACTCTAATAACACCAATACCACCTTTAAACGCATCCCATGAAAACAAACGTTTACAATCGTAATAAACTTGGGGTACAATGGGTATTTCAAATTCTATTGCTAAGCTAAAAGCTCCTTTTTTAAAAGGTGCTAAAACAACATCTTCTGAAGGAACTAAACCTTCAGGAAAAATAGCCATGCTTACCCCGTCGTGTAATCTTTTTTTTGCCAATTCAAAAACTCTTTTCCTGCTTTTGTGATTGCTCCTATCCACCATAATAACAACTCTTTTGTAAAAAAATCCAAAAATTGGTATTCTCGCTAACTCCTGTTTACCAACAAAAACTATTGGGTTCTTACTTAAAACAATTAACAAAAATGGATCTATTAAGGATGCATGATTAGGGCAAAACATATAACTTTTATCCGGCTGAATAACCTCTTCTGTCTCGAAATCTAAACGAAATCCCATACCATAAACTAGAACTTTAGATAAAATTCTAGCCACTCTCCAAAAAATATGATAATGATCTTCTCTAAAAGAAAATATCAATAAAAAAGGAGACAGAACAAAAATTGCTATTATCATTAACAGATAAAACCACAATCGCCAAATTAATAAAAAAGGAATTTTAATATACTTCACTGAATCTATAAACGTTGAATTAATCTTTTAATTACCTAGCAATAAAGAATAAAGTTTATTTATTGAACGCTAAAATGTTGACAAAAATACTATTATTCTTTTGTTTAGTTGGTTTTCTTAAACAAAACCTTATTTTTACCGCGGCAGACTGTTAAGATATATCACTCAAGCACAAAATACATAAAATATACTATCCATGTCAAGAATTTTAACAGGTGTTCAGAGTACTGGAACACCTCATTTAGGGAATTTACTAGGCGCTATTCTACCCGCCATAGAAATGGCAAATAATCCAGCAAATGAAGCCTTTCTATTTATTGCAGATATGCATTCTTTAACTCAAATTAAAGATGGAAAAGAATTAAGAGAAAACACATATAGCACTGCCGCAACTTGGCTTGCCTGTGGTTTAGATATTAGTAAAACTGTTTTTTACAGACAGAGTGATATTCCGCAAACAACAGAATTAACTTGGTATTTAAGTTGCTTCTTCCCATACCAAAGGCTAACATTAGCACATAGTTTTAAAGATAAAGCTGATAGATTAGGAGATGTAAACGCAGGTTTGTTTTCTTATCCGATGTTAATGGCTGCTGATATTCTGTTATATGATGCTGAAATTGTTCCTGTAGGAAAAGATCAATTACAACATTTAGAAATGACACGTGATGTTGCTAACAGACTTAATCATATTGTAGGAGAGACATTGGTTGCTCCTCAAGCTAAAATACAAGAAAACACAAAATTAGTTCCTGGAACTGATGGTGAAAAAATGAGTAAATCTAGAAATAACATTATCAATATTTTCTTATCAGACAAAAAACTGAGAAAGCAAATAATGTCTATTAAAACAGATAGTTTGGGTCTAGAAGAACCTAAAAACCCCGATACAGATAATGTTTTTGGTTTGTATAAGTTATTAGCTTCAGATACCCAAATTGCAGAAATGAGAGCAAATTATGAGGGTGGAAATTATGGTTATGGTCATGCAAAACAAGCTTTATTTGAATTGATAATTGACAAATTTGCCACTGTTAGGGAACGCTATAACCACTTTATGGCAAACAAACAAGAAATAGATGATGCTTTGATGGTGGGGTCAGTGAAAGCAACGAAAGTCGCTAACGAGGTACTGCAAAGAGTTAGAGCTAAAATAGGTTACTAAATAACATCTGAAATTATAAAAAAACCGGAAGTAAATACTTTCGGTTTTTTTTATAAAATTGGTTTATTTAATCTTCATGGATTTAGCGATTGCCTCCAATTCAAACAGAAAAGCTCTTTTATTTACAGACGGTGCATAGGTAAACCCTTCAAAAATAACAAGCCTGTTATTCTTTTTGTCAACTACAGTGTAATTTAAAAAAGGACCTGCCATAAAATCGTTTTTAACCTCCCATTTACCTCGGGTCTCATATGCTTTCTTTCCATTTATAACAACATCAAAAGTAAAAGGAGTGTAAGCCTCTTCGGTAATCATATACATTTTTTCTGGATCTGAACCTGGTATGTATTTCTTTCCTATTCTATTTCTAACAGCAACAATACTATCTGAAACTTTCGTTTCATCTTCTAAAGGAACTGAGTAGACTAAAATATTATTACTTCCGGTTTTTGCGATTCCACTCGATAAATGATGGCGCAACCACAAGAATTCTCCTGTATCATCCACAGTGTTAAATTTGTCGTGAATAGTGAGCGTAATGCCTAATTTTTGGAGCGTTTTAAATTGAGTATCATCTAATTTATTCTTTCTAAACAAACTCTGAGTTCTCTCTATATCAGACTGAATAAATGTTTTTATAATTTCTTTTTCATGTTTTTTAAACATTTTCACAACACCTTCATCATCTTTAGCATAAACATAAATAACCGTTTGGGGTTGCGCATAGATATTATTTTTTACAAAAAATTTTTCTTCATCTCCGATACCAATCACTAAAATATTTCTACTAACCCTCATCATTGTTCCAAATCCATTAGGCGCAACTTGCGAAACAGATAGAGTAGATTCTGGCTGTGGTAAACCAACCATTAATTCCCCAAAAGAATTTCTAATTTCCTTTCCAAGACTACCTTCCCAATCACTAGATTTAGTCACAACTAATACTTTGTTTATTTTACCAATTGAATCTCGTAAAACAACTTTATCGTTGTTTCCGCATGCTACTAATAAAACGTTAATCACAAATAGTAAGAATATCTTCTTCATAAATTTAGCTTTTAAATAAGTTTAATTTAGTTCCCGGCTTTAAGTCTTTAGCACTCCAAATATTGTTCCATTTTTTAATTTTATCAACGGAAACATTTTTAAATTTTTGAGAAATACTCCAAAGTGACTCTCCTTTTTTTACAACATAAACCTTAGATGACCCTTTTATTGTAGATTGTTTCTCTTTGTCTTTTGATGATTTTTTAGGTGAAAAATTAAGTTTTTTAGGATAAACAGATAATCTTTGCCCTATCTTTAATCGACTACTTTTTAAGCTATTCCATCGTTTAAGATCACTTACACGTACACCAAATTTCTTAGCAATTTTTCCTAAAAAATCGCCACTTCTAACTTTGTAACGAATGCGTTTATCCATTTCAAAATATTTAGGCAACGGTTTTTCTCTTTGCGCATCATCGGCATCTGCTAAAGCATAAATCTCTTTTTCTTTGTCTAAAAAGTCTACAATTTTGTTACTTGGCAATCTTACAGTGTAATTTCTGTCTTTTATAAATGGAATAATAGCTAACTTATAAGAGGGATTTAAATTAGTTAACACCTCTTCATCAACATCTACTATCTCAGAAATTTGATCGAAACTAATCGTTCTTTTTATTTGAATTGTATCGGTTTGAAAGTTAAAAAACATTGGAATTTCAGAATAAATTTTATGCTCTTCTGCGAATTCAAAAATATACATTGTTGCATAAAATGCCGGCACATAACCTGCTGTCTCTCTTGGTAAATAAGGTCTAATATTCCAATAATTTTTATACCCGCCAGAACGTTTTATAGCTTTTCTTACATTTCCAGGGCCAGAATTATAGGCTGCTAAAGCTAAGTCCCAATCACCAAAAATGGTAAATAACTGACTTAAATACTTACAAGCTGCAATCGTTGCTTTTACAGGATCTTGGCGCTCATCCACATAAGAACTCACTTTTAAATCAAACTCTTTTCCTGTACCATACATAAATTGCCACAAACCTGTTGCGCCAACGCTGGATTTTATCTTAGGCCTTAAAGCAGATTCTACAATAGCCAAGTACTTCATTTCTAACGGAATGTCATATTGATCAAGATATTGCTCAAATATTGGAAAATAATATTGTGCCTTTGCCATTAAAGCCGGATAATACTTTTTACGGTTAAGTAGATAGCTGTTAATTACTTTTTCTAAAGAAATATTGTACGCTAAATTAAAAGGTGTTTTAGCATTTAATTTAGAAAGACGAACTTTTAATAAATCCTTAGTTAAAACTAAATTTGTGTTTCCTGTAATGTCCTTATCATTAATTATATAAACAAGCGTATCTATTAAGGCTGAATTAAATTTTTCTTGTACAAGTAAACTATCGATTATTCTTAAATCTTTATCAGAAAAAAAGCTTCCTGCAATCTCATTTATTACTGAATCTTTTGCGGTTAAAGAAACATCTAATTCCACTGATTTCATTAAAGAATCTGTCGCCACAAAAAGAGTGTCTTTTTTCTCTTGAGAGAAAAGAGAACTTGTTAAAAGGAGAAATATAATTAGTTTCTTCATTTTTTATTTTAAATAGCTAACTCTAAAGCGATAGGGCAATGATCTGAATGTTTTGCTTCTGGTAAAATATAAGCTCTAGAAATTTTTTCTTTTAAGGGTGCTGATACCATTGCGTAATCTAAACGCCAGCCTTTATTATTTGCTCTAGCGTTTGCTCTATAGCTCCACCAAGAATATTCTTGTCTATCTTGATTTAGAAAGCGAAAACTATCTATAAACCCACTGTTTATAAACTCTCCCATCCAAGCTCTTTCTTCGGGTAAGAATCCAGAAACATTTTTCATTTTTGGGTTATGAATATCTATTGCTTCGTGACAAATGTTATAATCTCCACAGATTACTAAATTGGGAATTTCTTGTTTTAAATCATTGATATATTGCTGAAATTCATCCATATAATTAAACTTAAAACTCAACCTTTCTGAATTTGTACCTGAAGGCAAATACAAACTCATTACAGAAACATCATCAAAATCTACACGTAAATTTCTACCTTCAAAATCCATAGATTCAATTCCTGTACCATATTCTATATGATTGGGTTTTTCTTTACAAAAAATTGCTACTGAAGAATATCCTTTCTTCTGCGCTGAAAACCAATAATGATAAGGATAACCTGCATTTTCGAATTCAGTTACATCTAATTGCTCTTTATGTGCTTTTGTTTCTTGAATGCAAATTACATCTGGATTTGCAGCTTCTAACCAATCTAAAAAGCCTTTTTTTAAAGCTGCTCTAATTCCGTTTACGTTGTATGATATTATTTTCATTTATTCTAAAATAACTGGCTTCTTTAGAAATAGCCATGTGATTTGTTTAATTTTTCCTGTTTGAGTTGCAATTATTTTTTTTCTTGGCGATAACAAAAAAGCCAAAAAAGCACAAATAATAGCTTTCATAGGAAAACTATCAGTTTTATAAAGTTGATCAAAAATCAACATAAATACGGCAATAAGAATTGGATAAATTAACCAATACGTTTTTTTAAATAACTCCATCTTAAATAGTCATTTCGGGAATTTCTCCATTTACAATTAAAGTTCCTTCTGTAGCTTCTTGAATTTCTGCAACAGAAACTCCTGGAGCTCTTTCTAACAAATGAAATTGGTTGTTTTTTACTTCAAGTACAGCCAAATTAGTAACCACTTTTGTTACACAACCAACCCCTGTTAAAGGCAAAGAACATTTTTTTAAAATTTTAGATTCTCCACGTTTATTTGAATGCATCATTGCAACAATAATATTCTCTGCAGAAGCTACTAAATCCATTGCTCCTCCCATTCCTTTTACCATTTTTCCTGGAATTTTCCAGTTAGCGATATCCCCATTTTGTGCAACTTCCATTGCTCCCAAAATAGTTAAATGAACGTGTTTACCGCGAATCATAGAGAAACTCATTGAAGAATCAAAAAAACTTGCACCAGGCATTGTGGTAATTGTTTGTTTACCCGCATTTATAATATCTGCATCTTCTTCCCCTTCAAAAGGAAAAGGCCCCATACCCAAAACGCCGTTTTCACTTTGAAACTCCACTTCTATATCATCTCTCACATAGTTTGCAACAAGAGTTGGAATTCCAATTCCTAGATTTACGTAAAATCCGTTTTGAACTTCTTGTGCGATTCTTTTCGCTATTCCGTTTTTATCTAACATAATTAGCTTTTTTGTCTTACAGTTCGTTGTTCAATTCTCTTTTCATATGCTGTTCCTTGAAAAATACGTTGTACAAATATGCCCGGAATATGAACATTATTTGGTTCTAACTCACCAACAGGAACCATTTCTTCTACTTCTGCAACCGTAATTGTGGCTGCTCCGCACATATTTGGATTAAAATTTCTTGAAGTTCCTTTAAAAATTAAATTACCTGCCGCATCACCTTTCCAAGCTTTTACAAATGCAAAATCAGCTTTAAATGCAGGTTCTAAAACATACATTTTTCCATCAAAATCTCTAGTTTCTTTTCCTTCAGCAACTTCAGTACCATAACCTGCTGGTGTATAAAATGCCGGAAACCCAGCTTGCGCGGCTCTACATTTCTCTGCTAAAGTACCTTGAGGTGTTAATTCTACTTCTAATTCTCCGGATAACATTTGACGCTCAAACTCATCATTTTCTCCGACATAAGAAGAAATCATTTTTTTAATTTGTTTATTTTGAAGCAACAAACCCAAACCAAAATCATCTACACCTGCATTATTTGAAATACAAGTAATATCTCTGACATCTAATTTTACTAATTCTGAAATAGCATTTTCTGGAATACCACACAAACCAAAACCACCAAGCATAAAAGTCATTCCACTTTTAACACCTTGTAAAGCCTCTTCTACATTGTTTACTTTTTTATTTATCATAGCAATTCTATTTATGATTTGTTATTAAAAATACTGAAATAAGTTCAGCACAAGTAAATTTAGTGAACATTAAAATTCTGTATCCTCCTCTGGCTCTGGCTCTACCTCTTTATCCTTATCAGATTCTTCTTCAAGTTCTTCATCAGGCTTTTCACCACAATCAATCTTAATCGATATGTTTTCTGGCTTTTCAAAATCTTCTAAACTGATATTTAATGTCTGGTCAGCATAACATTTTTGCATATATAATGCCCAAGAAGGTAAAGACATTGTTGCTCCTTGCCCCTTTGCAATTCCTTCAAAATGTGTTGCTCTATCTTCTCCACCAGTCCAAACTCCTGTTGCTAAATTAGGCACAATTCCCATAAACCATCCATCTGATTGATTTTGTGTTGTACCTGTTTTACCCGCAATTGGATTTGTAAATTTATAAGGATGTCCAGTAACATAACCGGGTTTTTCCCAAGGCAAACGTAAACGAACTCCTGAGCCAGAGAGTGTCACACCTTTTAATAAATCCAACACAACATAGGCAGCTTCTTCACTTAAAACTTCTTTAGTTTCTGGAATAAACTCTTGTAATACGGTTCCATTTTTATCTTCAATTCTTGTTAAAATCATTGGAGCAACTCGTAAACCTTTGTTCGCAAAAGTGGCATATGCACTTACCATTTCTATTAATGATAAATCTACTGCTCCCAATGCTATAGATGGGTTTGCTCGTATTCTACTTTCTATACCTGCAGATTTTGCCAAACGAACAACATTTCTCGGAGAAACCATATCTATCAGTCTTGCTGACATTGTATTTACAGATTTTGCTAATCCACCTTTTAAAGATAACATTCCTCCATATTCATCACTAGAATTTTTTGGAGTCCATTCTTCTGGAATTCCATATTTTCCTTTAGGAATTGTATAAGGTATATTTGGAAACTCTTCACATGGAGATAATTTTAATTGATTAATGGCTGTAGCATATACAAATGGCTTAAAAGTTGAACCTACTTGTCTTTTCTGTTGTGCAACTGCATCATACTTAAAATGTTTATTATCAATACCACCAACCCAAGCTTTTATATGGCCAGATTCAGGTTCTATTGATAATAATCCCGAACGTAAAAAGTATTTATAATATCTTATTGAATCTATTGGAGACATGATTGTATCAATATTTCCTTTCCAAGAAAAAACACTCATCTTTGTCTTTTTCTTGAAAATTTTATCAATTTCATTTTTAGATTTTCCTGCAATTTTTAGTATTTTATATCTGTCAGAATTCTTCTTAGCTCTCTCTAAAATCGTATTAATTTCAGACTTCTCTAACTCATAAAAAGGAGCTGTTTTGTTCGTTTTTTGTTCTTGAAAAAAGTAGGATTGCAAATTAGACATATGCTCTTCAATCGCTTCTTCCGCATATTTTTGCATGCGAGAGTCTATGGTTACATAAATCTTTAAGCCATCTCTAAAAATATTGTATTGTTCTCCGTTGGGTTTTGGATTTTCTTTCACCCACTTTCTTAGGTATTTTTGTAAATAAGATCTAAAATAAGTTGCAGAGCCTTCAGAATGACCTTCTTTATGAACATCTAAACCTAAATTTAATTGTTGCAAAGAATCTTTTTCTTTAAGCGTAATAAACTCATTACGATTCATTTGTTTTAAAACAACATTTCTTCTTTGTTTTACTAATTTTGGTCTTCTTAATGGATTAAAATAAGAGGAGTTTTTTAACATTCCAATTAGCATTGCAGATTCTTGAATGTCTAATTCTTTGGGTTCTTTTCCAAAATAAATACGTGCTGCAGAACGAATACCAACGGCTTGGTTTAAAAAATCGTACTTATTTAGGTACATTGTTATAATTTCATGTTTGGTATATTGTCTTTCTAGTTTTGTAGCAACAACCCATTCTTTCACTTTTTGTAATACCCTTTTAATTTTATTTCTAGACTTCTGTCCTGTAAACAACATTCTAGCCAATTGCTGAGTAATAGTACTAGCCCCTCCACTTCCGGGTTTTAAAACAGCTCTTGTTGTACCTCTAAAATCGATACCAGAATGTTCGTAAAACCGTTCATCTTCAGTAGCGACTAATGCCTCAATAATATTTTGTGGTAAGTCTTTAAATTTTATAGGCGTCCTATTTTCTGTAGCATATTTACCGAGTGTTTTACCATCAGAAGAAATAACCTCTGTTGCTAAATTGTTTTCCGGATTCTCTAATTCTTCAAATGTTGGTAAAGCACCGAGCCCTCCCCAAGAAGCAGACAAAAACAATAATATGACAAGAGAAAAAGTTCCTAAGGAAATACCCCAGAACCAAATGATATATTTTCTAAAATTTTTTACTTTTTTTTTCGCCATTTTCATCTAATTTTCTATACTAAAACCAATATCTTGAACTCCTTTTAGAAATTCAATTGGACGAACTTCTCCATTTCTCCGCATTGCATGGCGTACATTAAAAATGTATGTTCCTATACTTGGAAACACCTTTTTTTCTTTATAAAATAATTTGTTTTCTTTAATTTCTGTAAAACCTGTTCCTAAGAATAAACCTGTTTCATCTGCCATTTCGTATTGTAACGTATCTACAACCAAAGTTTTGTTTGGAAAAACGAGCTCGGTAATTAGATACAAATTACTAAACTCGTACCCATTATTATTTCTAAGATTGATAAATAGATTTTTTGGAGAAATTGTATCCTTTATATCAAATGTAAACGATATTTTTTCATCTGATTTCCACCCATCTGTATCTATAGACTTATATTGATTAAAATCAATTTTATCGTTACAAGAAAATATCAAAAAAAGAACGCATAAAAAAAGAGAGAGTCTATTTCTTTTCAGAATTATCATCATTTTTTGGATTGTTTTTTTTACGATTTCTATTATTTCTTCTTAGTTTATTCCCGTTTTTAACTTCTCCCTCTGGTCGATTTGTATTCCTTTGAGACTTTGGTTTGGGTTTAGCTCTTGACTCAGAGTTAGGCTTCGGTTTTTGATTTGATTTTTGATTTGGCTGATTTTTCCCCTGAGGTTTCTTTTTTTGATTCGGGTTTGGCCTTGGTTTAGTTTTGCTATTATTGTTAGCTTGATCTCTTGCTGGTTTTTTCTTATTTCTATTCCTATTATTCTTCTTTCGTTTATTCGTTTTTGGCACATCAAAACGCGTTAGACTATCTTGCCCAACAGCATCTTCAAAATCTACCTTAACAGGAACCTCAACATCATCTTCGTATTCTTCTAATGAAACAGATTTTTCATTTTTTTTATTGAGCTCAACTATTTCTAAAACTTGCTCTAGAGTTAGTCTAAACCACTTAAAACGTTCTTCTTTATAAGTATACCAGAGGTGATTTTTAAAAATATCCATCTTTACAAAAACAGCATCTCCTTTTTCTGTTTTTAAAACTAAATCTTGTTTCGGAAATGGTTTTAAAGCGTCTAAGTAGGTATCTAACTCAAAATTTAAACAACATTTAAGCTTGCCACATTGTCCTGCTAATTTTAACGGATTTAGTGATAATTGTTGATATCGTGCTGCTGACGTTGTTACTTTCCTAAAATCTGTTAGCCAAGTAGAACAACACAATTCTCTACCACAAGAACCAACGCCACCTAATCTTGCGGCCTCTTGTCTTGCACCAACCTGTTTCATTTCTACACGAATAGAAAACGCACTGGCCAAATCTCTAATTAACTGCCTAAAATCTACTCTTGCTTCTGCTGTATAATAAAAAGTAGCTTTGTTGCCATCGCCTTGATATTCTACATCAGACAACTTCATTTGCAAACCTAATTTGCCTAAAATCTCTCTACCCTTTCGCTGAGTTTCTTCTTCTTTCTCTCTCGATTTTTGCCAAATATCTATATCTCTCTGACTAGCTTTTCTGTATATTTTCCTTACATCCTCATGATCAGGAGTAATTTTTCGCTTTTTCATTTGCACTTTCACCAACTCTCCTGCTAAAGAAACCGTTCCAACATCATGTCCCGGAGAACCCTCTGTTGCTACAATATCTCCCATAGTTATGGGTAAATTATCAGGGTTTTTATAAAAATGCTTTCTTCCGTTTTTAAAACGAACCTCAAAAATATTAAATTTCTCTTGCCCACTAGGCAGCGTCATATTAGACAACCAATCGAAAACGGCTAATTTATTACTACCACTTCCACAGGTTCCACTTCCACAATTACCATTACTTTTACAACCTTTTGGTACACCATTTTCTGTTGTACCACAACTTCCACATGCCATGTAAGTATATATATTTTTGTAGTTGATATTCTTTAAAGATTCTTTTTAGCAGCAACCCTCCTAAAAAAACTATTAAAAAGATAAAAACCTCTTGGTTTATAAATTGATTATTAGACTGATAGTAAAACACAATCTAACCTTCGCTAATCTGTAAATATAAGCATTCTTAAAGAATGAAAAAACAGGTTTACGCAAAGTTCTTGCAACATTTTTTTTGTGTGATTACACAACAAATATAGTTCAAGCCTTTATCTTACCTCTGTGTTCTTAAGAATTCGTTTCTGTTGAATTAGAAATCGTTTTACAATAGCTTCTAAAGTATTAAAAAGAACGCATAAGTTGAAGCTTTTTAAACACTTTATGAATCTTAAATTTTATTTCTTAAATTTTAAAACTTCGCTTCGTCCTTTTTTAAAAATTTTATTACTATTTCCTTTTCCTTTTCTTAGTTCTTTTTGTTCTTCAAAAGACAATTTAATGGTTTCTTGGCAATCTGTAGAACAGGTATTCTCCATCTTTTCTGAACATTCATCACATTGAATAAATAATAAATGACACCCTTCATTTGCGCAATTTGTATGTGTATCACACGCTTTACCACATTGATGACAATTAGAAACTACATCCTCTGAAATTCTCTCTGCTCTTCGGTGATCAAAAACAAAATTTTTACCAATAAATTTATTTTCAATTCCCTCGTCTTTTACTTGACGTGTGTATTCTATAATTCCGCCTTCAAGCTGAAAAACATTTTTAAATCCTTTGTGCTTGTAATATGCTGATGCTTTTTCACAACGAATTCCGCCAGTACAATACATCAATAAGTTTTTATCTTCTTTGTTATCCTTTAAATCCTCTTCAATAATATCTAAAGAGTCTCTAAACGTATCCACGTCTGGCGTTATGGCTCCATCAAAATAACCAATCTCACTCTCATAATGATTGCGCATATCTACACAAACAGTATCAGGATTTGCTAACATTTCATTAAACTCTTTAGCGTTTAAATGAACTCCTTTAGCGGTAACATCAAAAGTATCGTCATTTAAACCGTCGGCTACAATCTTGTTTCTAACTTTTAGTTTTAGTTTTAAGAATGATTTATTATCATGCTCAACGGCAACATTTAGACGAATATCTTTCAAAAAAGAAATACTATCTAATTGCTCTTTTAAAGCATAAAAGTTTTCTGAAGGAACAGACAATTGCGCATTTATACCTTCAAAAGAAACATAAATTCTTCCTAAAACATCTAAGGCATTCCATTCTAAGAATAACTTATCTCTAAATAATTGTGGGTTTTCTATCTTGTAATATTGATAGAATGATATGGTGAGGCGGTCTTTGCCAGCTTCATCAATTAATGCAGCGCGTTCTATTGCGCTTAACTTATTGTACAGTTGCATGCTATACTAATTAGGTTAAACTTAATATTTATTTTTTGCAAATGTAGTAATTTTTTAAAATTGATGTACTCAAAAATTAAACCAGTTTACCTTGCTTATTTTCAGTATTTTATATATTAAATCATTATCTATAAAAAGATGAAAAACGGTCACATAATGCTTAACAAATTTGGCCAGCAAAGCAGCAAGCTTTAGACAAACAATCTGCAGACCTAAATAATTATATCAATCTGTTTAATTTTAAACATTAGAAAAATTTGTGCTCAATTTTTAAACTTTGGTTGATTTATAACGTTTTATGTAATTTAATTTATACCTTTTTTTAGCATCTTTGCAGCTCAATTTAGAACACCAAAATTAAAAGTGATGAAAATAGCTGTAGTTGGAGCAACTGGAATGGTTGGAACTGTAATGTTAAAAGTCTTAGAAGAACGTAATTTACCTATAACAGAATTAATACCCGTAGCATCTGCCAGGTCTGCTGGTAAAAAATTAACCTATAAAGGAAAGGATTTTAAAGTAGTTACTTTAGAAGACGCATTAACCATGAAACCAGATGTGGCTTTATTTTCTGCTGGTGGAGATACCTCTTTAAAATGGGCTCCTAAATTTGCAGAAGTAGGCACAACTGTTATTGATAATTCTTCTGCATGGAGAATGGATCCTACAAAGAAATTGGTAGTTCCAGAAATAAATGGAGATGTTTTAACTAAGGATGATAAAATTATAGCAAATCCCAACTGCTCTACCATACAATTAGTTGCTGCGTTATCTCCGTTGCATTTAAAATATAAAATGAAACGTGTCGTAATTTCTACGTACCAGTCTGTTTCTGGTTCAGGTGTAAAAGCGGTACAACAATTAGATAATGAAGAAGCGGGTGTTGAGGGCGAGATGGCATATCCTCATAAAATAGGAAGAAATGCAATACCTCATTGTGATATTTTCTTAGAAAACGGATACACGAAAGAGGAAATGAAGTTGGTGAAAGAACCAAAGAAAATTTTACGTGATGATTCTTTTTCTGTAACAGCAACCGCTGTGAGAATACCTACCTCTGGGGGACATTCTGAAGCAGTAAATGTTCAGTTTGAAAATGATTTTGATCTGACTGAAATTCGCAAAATACTAACAGAAACTCCAGGTGTTATTGTTCAAGATGATTTAGCAAACAACGTTTACCCAATGGCAATAAATGCACATGATAAAGACGAAGTATTTGTTGGACGAATTAGAAGAGATGAATCTCAAGAAAATACCTTAAATTTGTGGATTGTTGCAGACAACTTACGTAAAGGTGCTGCTACAAACACAGTTCAAATTGCCGAATATTTAGTGGCAAATAATTTGGTATAATACATACATTTTTAAATGGCAACATTTCACAAAATAAATATACACGATGTAATCAGAGAAACCGCCGATGCGGTTTCTCTTGTTTTTAAAATACCCGGAAATTTAAAATCTAAATTTGCCTTTCATTCTGGGCAATATTTAACACTTAAAAAAACAATTAACGGCAACGAGGTAAGAAGAGCATATTCTATCTGTTCTTCACCAACGGATACCTATTTAAAAGTAGCGATTAAAGCTGTAGAAAATGGTGTTTTTTCTACCTATGCAACCTCAGAATTAAAAGCAGGGAATTTTATAGAAATCTCTGAACCGGAAGGAAAATTTATACTAGAACCAAAAGCTAATAAAAATTATATTGCCTTTGCTGCTGGATCAGGAATTACACCTATTTTATCGATGGTTAAAGATGTTTTAGCAAGTGAATCTTCATCTACTTTTACCTTAATCTATGGAAACAAAACGGTAGCTGATACCATTTTCAAAAAAGAGTTAGACGTTTTCAAAGAAGTAAATTCAGAACGTTTTAACCTACATTATGTGTATAGTAGAGAGCAAGTAGAAGACTCTTTACTTGGTAGAATTAATAAAACAAACACAAAATCCTTCATCAACAGCACATACAAAGACACCAATTTTGATGCTGCTTATCTCTGCGGACCTGAAGAAATGATTAAAGAAGTTTCTGCAACACTTTCTGAGCAGGGTCTCGCTGATGAAAACATTCATTTCGAATTATTTACAGCGTCTGTTGATGAGACTGCCGTTTCAGAGATACAAGAAGGAAGCACAGAGGTAACTGTATTGTTAGATGATGAGGAAACTAAATTTATAATGAAACAAACTGATGATATTTTATCAGCTAGTTTACGCAATAATTTAGACGCACCTTACTCGTGTCAAGGAGGTGTTTGTAGCTCTTGTTTGTGTAAAGTTACAGAAGGAAAGGCAGTGATGATTAAAAACTCAATTCTATCAGATAGTGAAATAGAAGAGGGTCTTGTTCTAGCTTGTCAGGCATTTCCTACCACACCCAATATTGCTATTGATTTTGACGACGTTTAAAAACAAATTCAATACGAAACAATAAATCTTTTATTCAGAGAGGATGGTTTTACCATCCTTTTTTTACCCTTCAACTAAAAAATAGTATTTTTAAACTATGGATATCTACGATTTTAAAAATGCATTCTTAATTGGCTTTTTCATGGCTTTCATGATTGGCCCTGTATTTTTTATGTTGATACAAACCAGTATTTTAAAGGGCGCTAGAGCTGCCATTTCTTTTGATATTGGAGTTATTGCTGGTGATATTACCTTTATACTAATCGCTTATTTTGGAAGTAGATCTTTATTAGAAAAAATTAAAGATGATCCTCGACTATTTTTCATCGGGGGTTTGGTTCTTATTATTTACGGCCTCATTACCTACTTTGATAGACAAAGCAAAAAAGAAGCTTTAGAAAATGCAAAAACAATTGAAGTTCGTGTTAAAAGTAATTATATAAAACTCTTTTTTAAAGGATACTTTTTAAACTTTATAAACATTGGTGTTCTAGCAGGCTGGCTGGGAATTGTTGTAGTAGTAGGGCCAACTTTAGATATGAATCCTACCAGTATTTTTTGGTACTTTGCCACAGTAATTTTAGGTTATGCAGTTACAGATTTAGGTAAAATACTCTTAGCAAAGCAACTAAAAAGCAAATTGACTCCTTTAGTTATTTATCGATTAAAACGAATAATGGGAATTATTCTAATTGTTTGTGGGGTCTTTTTAATGCTTAAAGGTTTTATCCCAAATAATAAAATTGAAGAATTTATTCAATAAAAAAGGCGAGATTTTCACCTCGCCAATTAAATTTCTCTCTCATTAAATCTATTTCACTTCAAAAATATTGTTCTCTAAATTGATATCTGCCATTAAGCCGCTTTTATCAATTTGCACAGATTTTACCTCTTTAGAAACATCAAAAGAATACGTTGGATACGCCCAACCCCAATCTTTTAAAAATGTTGCCTTTGTGGGCTTACTTCCTCTCATCATTTCTAATGAAATATTAAAACTTTCTGTAGTTTCATCTTGGTAAACAACCTCAACATCAATAGGCATTGGCATTTTACCAATTCTTTCTAGCGTTATTGTTTTTCCATTAACCGATTTTACACCATAATCAATGGTATGCAAAGTTTGTGTCCATTCATTTAAATACCAACCTAAATCGATCTCAGAAACTTTTTCCATAGAACGTTTAATATCATTTGGTGTTGGATGCTTAAAACTAAAATCAGTAAAATATTTTTTTAATCCGTTCTCAACATTTTCCTTTCCAATTACATACTCTAATTGCGATAAGAAAATATTTCCTTTAGAATAACTTGCTGTTCCATAAGCCCAATTGGTATGATATCTGTCTGCATGCGTAGACAAAGATTCTTCATACCCGTTATCAACAATAGTTCTGTAACCGCTGTAAGAGCCAGCATGAGGATTGTTTTTATTTTCTTTTAAGATTTCATTTTCTGCTTTATTAGAAATGTAAGTTGTAAAACCCTCATCCATCCAAGGATGTAAACTTTCGTTTGTTGCTAATAAAAACTGAAACCATGTATGTGCCATTTCGTGAGCAGTAACTCCAAAAAGACTCCCAAAATTACGTTCGCCAGTAATTAAAGTAGCCATTGCATACTCCATTCCTCCATCTCCTCCCTGAATTACAGAATATTGTTTGTAGGGATATTGACCAACATTTTTGCTAAAATACGTCATTAATTCAGCAACTTTAGGCTGTAATTCTTGCCAGTTTTTTAAATATTTTGAGTCTAGATTCTCCTTATATAAAAAATGTAAATCTATTCCGTTTTCCATTTTTAAAACATCGTGTTTGTATTCTGAATCTGCAGCCCACATAAAATCATGCACATCAGGCGCTTTAAAGTTCCATGTTAATTTATCGCCAGCTGGCAGATTTAGCTCTTGTGAAATATCTTGATAACCATGCCCAACTTCTTGGGGATTCTGTAAATTCCCCGAACCACCAACAGTATAATTTTTATCAATATGAATCGTTACATCAAAATCTCCCCAAACACCTTGAAACTCTCTTGCAATATATGGAGGCGTATGCCAACCTTGAAAATCGTATTCTGCTAATTTAGGATACCATTGTGCCATAGAAAAAGCAACACCTTCTTTATTATTTCTTCCTGAACGACGAATTTGAACAGGCACTTGCGCATCAAAATTCATTTCTAAAGTAACACTTTCTCCAGATTTTATAGGCTCATTCAATTTAACTTCTAAAATTGTACCTACCGTTTCATGAGAAACTAGCACTCCGTTTTGTTTTAAAGAATTTACTTTGATGTAACCAATTTCATTAGGCCTTAATTTACTAATTCTATCTCTAACCCGTCTATCTGGATCTTTTATATTTAAAGATCTAACATCCATTTGAGAACCCGGTTGAAAGGCATTAAAGTATAAGTGATAAAACACTTTTTTTAAATCGTCTGGAGAGTTATTCGTATAAACTAAGGTCTGTTTCCCTTTGTATTGATAATTTTTTACATCTACATCAATATCCATTGTATAATCTACATGTTGCTGCCAGTAGGTTTCCTTGGCGACGATAGATGTATTCTTTGTAAGTTTACAAGCTGTTAAAAATATCAACAACAGTCCTAAGGAGTAAATTTTTCTCATCTATAAATTCATTTAAGTTCAAAAAAAAGCGGCATTCTAAAAATACCGCTTTTATTATTTAAATAATTATTTTTTTCTTTTTACAATTCTTTCTGCCATTTTTAAAGCATTGTATGCATTTACTACTCTACCAGAAACAGACAAATCTGCAAAAGAAACTAAATCTCCTTTAGGGTTTTCTCTAGATGCTGAACCTGGTTTTGCAACTTTTAAATCAATCTTTGTTCCAGAATTCATAATAATATGCTTTACCTGACTTGCAGATAACTTAGGGTAATAAGAACGTATTAAAGCGGCTACTCCTGCTGTAGATGGCGCTGCCATTGATGTTCCACTAAAATGTTTGTATTCGTTTTCTGGCGTCGTAGAGTATATTTTTACGCCTGGCGCAAAAATATCTACATTTATTTTACCGTAGTTAGAAAAACTAGCTGGTAAATTTTCATTGTAGTTTGCACTCATTGCCCCAATCGTTAATACATTATCAGAAACCTCTGTTAGTAAATCTTTAGAATCATTTGGGTATGTTTTTACAACATCGATATTATTACCATCATTACCTGCTGCATTTACAATTAATACATCATGTTTTGCTGCATATTGAATTGCTTCATATACCCATTCTTTATGCGGAGAATATGCTTTGCCAAAACTAGTATTAATTACCTTTGCACCGTTATCTACTGCATAGCGTATACCTAAAGCAACATCCTTATCATATTCATCTCCGTCAGGCACAGAACGTACAGCCATAATTTTTACATTATCTGCTACTCCATTCATTCCTTTTTCATTATTTCTTGATGCTCCAATAATTCCAGAAACATGGGTTCCATGTGCTTCACTTTTAATAGAAACTCCAGGATTTCCATTTCCATAACCAGGAGAATCATTCATATCTTCTGGGTTATCTCCTTTTCTATAGTTTGTGTATTTATTATCTGATAAAGCATCTAACTTCGCTATCTCTTTTTTAATTTCTGTTTGTGCTTGCTTTAGAGAAGACAAACCAAAACCATACATTTGTTGCGCAAGGGCTACATTTTTTAATAAAGAAGCATCTTCAGTTACAATTGCTGCAACATCTTTCGCAGAATAATCTTTTGTCCCCAAATGCGCTGTTAAACCTTCATCGGCTGCGTTAACTCCGTTTAGCATTTGTTCGTATCTCATTTTTACCTTTCCAGAATTTGCTACTTTTTCTTCTTGTTTTACCTTTATTTCTGCTACAATTTCTGGGCTTGCTAGAGATGGATTGTGTAAAATTCTAGCTGCTTCTAAGTTTTCTTTGTAAGCATCTCCTAAAAAATTCCAACCATTAATATCATCTACATAACCATTTTTATCATCATCAATTCCGTTTCCTGCTACTTCTTTTGTATTTACCCAAGCAACATCCTTTAAATCTTCATGACCTAAATCTGTTCCAGAATCTACAACCCCAACAACAACTGTTACGCTCTTTTTTCCTTTTAAGAAATTATACGCTTTTTCTACTGACATACCAGGAATAGAATCTTTTATTAAATCTAAATTCCCCCAGTTATTTTTTTGAGCATCTGTTAATGGTGCTTTTTTAGCTACTGCAGTAATTGCTACATCAGAACCTTGCGGAACTGGAATGGTAGAAATTGACTTACAACTTGAAAAAAATAATCCAGCAGTTGCTGTGTATAAAATTGGTTTTAAAATCCTCATAATTTATTTTATGTTTAATTAAATATGTCTGTAAATTTGTGTGTGTTTTTTAATCTAACTCCCTTTTCAGTATGCGCAACAGTACAAAGTTCATTGTAAGCATCGTGCTCTAAAAAAAGATAATATTCTTTATCCGCTGCCTCGTTTAAAAATGCAGCTTTTTCCTTTATTGTTAAAAGAGGCCTTGTATCATAACCCATAACATAAGGCAAAGGAATATGACCAATAGTTGGTAGTAAATCTGCCATAAAAACAATTGTTTTATCTTGATAAGATATCATTGGTAACATTTGCTTTTCTGTATGACCATCCATAAAAAGAACATCAAAACCAATCTGATCTTTGTAGTTGTTATCAATAAAATTTAATTGTCCGCTTTCTTTAATAGGATTAATGTTTTCTTCGAGAAAAGAAGCTTTTTCTCTAGGGTTTGGTTCAATTGCCCAGTCCCAATGTTTTTCATTAGACCAGAACTTAGCATTTTTAAATACAGGCTGTAAAAGAGTTCTATCGACATTCCATTCAATAGCACCACCACAGTGATCAAAATGTAGATGTGTTAAAAAAACGTCTGTAATATCATCTCTATGAAAACCGTGTTTTGCTAGAGAAGAATTTAATGAAAAGTCTCCGAAAAGGTAGTAATAACTATAAAATTTATTAGATTGTTTTGCGCCTAAACCTGTATCTATAAGAATTAAACGATTGCCATCCTCTATAAGCATAGAGCGCATACTCATGTCTATTAAATTATTGCTGTCTGCAGGGTTTGTTTTTTGCCAAATAGTTTTTGGCACAACACCAAACATTGCACCTCCGTCTAATTTAAAGTTACCTGTCTCTATTGGATATATCTTCATTCTACATAGATTAAAATCATGTGAATTATTAGTAAAAATAATTCCAATGATTTTTAATACTTAAAATAGTATAGCGAACAAAGATGTAAAAAATTACATAAGTTTTTGTTAAAAAAATCTAAAGGTTATCTGTGAAACCTATTTTTTTGAAGAATAAAACTTGTTCTATTTAGAGTTGTCTAAGTAATCAGTAACTCTTAAAAAAATAAAAGCTGTAAAAGCTACACCTAAAAGAACAAATACCAAGGTAGTTTCAAAAGATGACTGTTTAGTAACTAGCGTTTCTGGTGATAATATTTGGAAGAACATAGGCGGTGAATTTAAGATGTCTTATAAAATTACGACATAACTTAAGTTTTAAATAAAATTTTCGCCCAACTGTCTATTAATATCGCTAATACGCATAGTAATAACTTTAAATAACTAAGCGTTTTAAAGGTTTTTTTTTAATTTATGCTAAATAAATAATTATAATACGTATGTTTACAAAAAAGCTATTATGAAAAAAACTACTCCATTACTTAATCCGATTCTTTTGCTTTAGCGGCCATGCACAATCGCCTATTGCATAACCAAACATTTAATTTGTTATAAATACTTGTTTGCTTTAAATCCTAAAAATTGAATTTACAATGATATTAAATATGGCGAACTAAAAGATCGGAGGGTAAATAGTGTGACAGATCTATTTCATAATTACACGAACAAATCGAGTTGTATAAATAATAACACAAAACATCAGCTTATCCTGCCAAAAGAGTTAGATATACGGATAAAACATAAGCATATAAACTAGTTGTAATGCATTTGGAAAAGCAATGAACAGTAATTTAGTAAAGAGTTTTGCGGTGATTTTTTTGACTTTATTAAGTTGTAAAACTGATTTGAAAAAAAATGACAATATAGAAATGACAGATAATAAGCAATCCGTTGAAAATTTATGGAGCAACTTTATTCAAGAAAATCCAGAGAATAAAATTAAGGAAACACCTATTTCTTTCTATTTCTGTGATAATAAAAAAGATGCAGACGAATGTGCCGAATTGGTTGTAAATGGAATAAAAAGAGCTACTGCAACTTCATTGTGGTGGTTTGAAACAAATAATGAACCACTTCCTGAAGTTGGAGACCAATATATAGTAACGGATTGGAATGGGAATGCTAAAGTTGTAATTGAAACAACTAAAATAGATAAAGTTCCTTACAATGAAATTACGCCTGAATTTGCCAAAATTGAAGGAGAAGGAGACAAATCATTGGAATATTGGAAAAGGGTTCATAAAGATTATTACACAAGAGAAATGAAACCGTACAATGAAGAATTTAATGAAAATATGATAATTGTGTGTGAACAGTTCAAACTGATTTATACGGAATAAAAACGCATTACAACAATGGCTATAAGTAATTGCTTCTTCTCGCCTACTTCTGAAAATCCTCGCGGATTTTCAGCTTGGTGTGTACTTGCAAAGTTAAGTGCTAAACCACGCAACTACTCATAGCCGAGACCGTTAGGCAATATTTAAAAAAGAAATTAATGTCCAATTTAAAAGAATCAAAACGCATCCCAAATCTAACGTCAATTCGCTTCCTTTTAGCTTTGTTAGTAGTTATATTTCATATTTCCCAATTTAGCGAAAATAGAGGGTTTCCGTTTTTTAATGATTTTTCTATTTTTCATAAAGGTACAGAGGCTGTATATATGTTTTTTTCATTAAGTGGTTTTTTAATTATTAAGCAACTTTTTGTTGAGAAAAAAAACACAAATTCGATTAACTTAAAAAACTTTTATAAAAGACGAATATTACGCATTTTTCCTTTATACTATTTAGTTTTAACTTTTGGTTTTTTATACTATCGACTTATTTTACCATTCTTTGGTTTTGAATTTGAAAATAATTATGATTTCTTAACTGGAATATTTTTATCAGTTACTTTTTTTCCAAACATATTTAGTACTTACTCGCCTGGAGGGATATTAGAAATTTTATGGTCTATTGGTATTGAAGAGCAATTCTATTTATTTATCGCCCCATTATTTCTATTACTACCATTAAAAAGAATAATATTGTTTTTGTGTGTTTTTACATCCATTTATTTTTTAATTTATTTTTCAGAATATTTAGCTTTTCTAAAAGAATATAATATGCTATTCTTTTACTTTTCTTTTGGTGGTTTATGTTCTATAATACACAGTCATAATTTCTTCCAAATTTTAATTAATAAGTTAAGATACCCTATACTATTAATATTTATCATATATTTTACAACAGGGATATTCACAAATAATTTTAATCCTTTTTTTTACAATCTTTTTAGTTTCATACTATTTGGATTTGCAATTTCTATTTTAGCTATAAGACCAATTAAAATTCTTCAGAACAAAATGATGGATTATCTTGGTAAAATATCATTTGGAATTTATATGTATCACGCTATAATTATGCAATTGGTAGGATTAATTTATCTAAAAGTAATTTCTAAATTTGGTTTTCAAAATACATCTGATATAATTATTATAAACTTATCCATAATAACTATAACAATTGTTGTATCTCATTTTTCATATAAATACTATGAAAGTTACTTTTTGAATTTAAAACGAAAAAACAGTATTAAACAAATAGTTAAAACAAAAACATTGCCTAACAACGTATATAAAAAATAGCGCTAGTCGTTGCTAACACAAAGGTTTGGGCATTTTTGCGAAGTCACCAAATTTTTAAATTTGACGATTTCCCAAAAATAAATAGTGAAATTTAAAATTCGACTTGCGTTTCATCCGAATAGACAACGCTTATTTTCAGCGCTACTTTTCATATACAAAACCGTTACCCAACATTAAGAAAAACCTGAAATAAAATAATTTATGCCACATTTTGTAATTGATTGTTCTGAAAATATCATAAAAATAAAATCACCGAAAGAAACTATTCAAAAAGTATATGATACAGCTGAATCGACAGAACTCTTTGACAAAGGAGATATCAAAGTAAGAATCAATCCTTTTGAATATTATAATATCGGAAATACTAAAGATGATTTTATTCACATTTTCGCGAATATTATGGAAGGACGAACTGTCTCTCAAAAAAAGAATCTATCGAAAAGAATTATTACTGAATTAAAATCAATGTTCCCTGATGTTCCAATTATTTCAATAAATATTAGAGATTTTGAAAAAGCAACGTATTGCAATAAATCAATGGTATGAGGCTGAATAAATAAATTATACATTGAAAAAATAACGTTGGGTAACACGATGTATAAAACATAGCTAATAAGTGTTTAACCGAAAGGTTTGTGTCTATTTATAAAGTCCGCCAAACCCGAAGTGTAGTGCTTATCCTCTGCCCTACGTCTGTTATACTAAACGTTAGCAAACATTAAAACAAAATATTAATAATTAAATATTAAAACAATGAAACATATTTACCTTTTAACACTAATTCTTTTTAGTCTAAATTCATATTCTCAAAATTGCAACATTGGAAATGACAGTACAAATAATAACTTCACAACTGGGAATATTTCAGCAAATATCTTATTTGGGGTTAAGTATACACTTTCTCAGGAAGGAACCTTAAATTCTATTAATCTAATTGGGAATGGTACAGGAGAAGGAGTTCAAATGGCGGTTTATGATGATAATGGAGGTATTCCTAATAATTTAATTGCTACAAGTAGTCAAGGAACGGTTGATAATGGCGTTACTACTTTACCTGTAAACCCTGTTTTACTTCCTGCTGGAGATTATTGGGTTATGGCAGTTTATGAAACTGGCGGAAATTCTTCAAATACCAATACTAACAATGCAACAGGAAATGTTTTATATTACCAATCTTTGAATTACGGTGATGCTATACCGACCAATGCTTCAGGGTTTACAAGTAATACAGGTCAAGATTATTTATATTTTTTAGATATTGATTGTGGTAATACTTTATCTGTTGAAAATTTCAATTTAGTTGACAAAATTTCAATATATCCTAACCCTACTTCAGATTATATTTTTATTTCTAATCTAGATAATACAATGAATTATATAATTGTAAATCAACTTGGTCAACAAATAAAAAAAGGAATATATAATAATAAAATTGATGTTAAAAACCTAACGGATGGTATATATTTCTTAAGATTTGAGAACGGAAGTATATTAAAGTTTATTAAGGAATAAAAACAAAAACGTTTGCTAACAATATGTAAATTTAATGGCTATAAAATGCTAAATTTTGTGGTCATTGAATTTTTATAAACTGAACGACAAACTGAAAAAAACAGTATATTAACACGCCACTGAAATTTACACGAAACCTTTGACATAGGCAATCTATAGACCTTCAAGAAATAAAATTGACAGTTATGGCATTCGAAAAAGAACTAATCTTTTATATTTGAGAGCAAACTAGATTTTAATAACTAATACCATAACTCCATAATGAAATTATCACGTACCAAAAACAGAATACTAGGAGGCGTTTGTGGGGGTATCTCAAAGGCTGTCAACATTAACATGCCCATTGTAAGAATACTTTTTGTCATTCTATTATTCTTTTCCTGTGGCATCTCTGTTATTGTTTATATGGGTTTATGGATTATTGTTCCAACAGAAACTTTAGAATCTAAAAAAAAGGCAATTAACAATAGCTTAGATAGTAATATTTTTGATCGAAACACATCTAATGATATTGAGTTGAACCCACCTAGTACTACAAATAAGGTGGCAACGGTAACAATTAGCATGATAGTAGGTGGTATTGTACTAGGCATTTATGGCGCTAGTGTTGGCGCTGGTGTTGGGGCAGATGAAGGCTTTACGAAAGGCAGTAGTATAGGACAATTGCCATTTATTTTGATTTTTGGAACCATAGGTTTAATAAGCGGCGCTGGTCTTAGTTTTCTAGCCTCTTTCCTTTACGTTTTGCTGAGGAAAAAATAAATAAAACGAACTTACACCTCCTCTAATTTTGCGATATAAGGTTTTAACAAAGGTAAGCATCAAAAACAAACGCCACATTGCTCTGGCATCAATTTGTTGGCTTGCTGTATACCTATTGTATTTATTTTTAGGAGTCCCATAAATTGAGAGGGTGTTCAAAGAGCAAGTTTTACGGTACTCAGCGGTTTGACTTTCAAATACCTTTCTTCCTTACTATTTACTCTTACGATATTTCGCTTGTATTTAGCTCGATCATTAGTTACAGACAATTTCTTCATCGGTATCTTTTAGTACCCACCTATACTTTGCCAAGACGCATACTTATTGACTTTAAAAAAGTTGTACAATAAAAACATAAAAGTTGTACAACTTTTTTAAAAATATTGTACAATAAATTATAAAAAGATGTAGAAGTTTTTGAAGACCGATAGTCATCAGCTAACAGTTACGATAGCAGCCCTAAACGAGAACACACCAAACAGAAAGTACAAACCATGAGTATTGCGTAAATAATTAAAAAAGTAGTAATAACCGGTAAAATAAACGATACATTTTTTTTCCAAATAAGTTTGCGGAAATCCACATTTTTTTTTGCGGAAATCCGCAGAAATAATTATTTTAGTCTTTGTAACTTTGTAATGCGTGTAAAGAGAATTGAAAAATTAAAAATCTATTTAAATAAAGCCCCTAGCTTATTTAGCGTTAATGGCGGATTCTTGCTGAACTATAACACCTCAGCAACTTATAAACTAAGTACTAAAGTAAAGTCTATTAGAATCCGCCACTAACAATACTACACAAACAAGTTGTATTTAATTACAACATAAACTTTTAAAATTATTTATTGCAAACGTAGAAGTTTTATGGCTTCTATTTTTATTTTGATAAATTTTAACTTGTTCTATTTAGATTTATGCAGGTATTCAGAAACTCTTAAGAAAATAAAAACTGTAAAAGCCACCCCCAAGAGGACAAATACTAAGGCTGTTTCAAAAGAAGATTGACGAGTAACTAAAGTGTCTGGTGATATAATTTGGAAAAACATAAGC
>ERZ1048068.114-NODE-114-length-78959-cov-18.911728_pt1 | contig 78959 bp, 64 predicted proteins | sample MGYA00383098_ERZ1048068 | MGnify/ENA primary metagenome ERZ1048068 (study PRJEB29581, sample SAMEA5548368) | metagenome | biome: marine; feature: coastal; material: water | depth 1 m | study: Short-term variability in the microbial, nano- and picoplankton...
CAAATGGACACAATGCTAGTATTGCAAAGTTTATTGAACGTGAAATTGATTTAACACCAAAAGGAATCATTGACAGGTTTGATTTATTCAAGTATAATAACTATAGCAAAAACTGTACATACGGACACTTCGGTGATAAAGATGTACCATGGGAAAGGATAGGATGGTAAATTATGGGATGGTGGAATAAAATAGCAAGAGATGCAGGTATTAATAAAAAGATTGACGAACCTGTAGTCGAAGAACCAAAAGAACTGACGTCAGAAGAAATTCGTCGAGCAGCATTAGAAGATGAAAAGAATCAAGCAACTGAAGCAAATGAACCTTGGGTTGCAGTACTAGATACTCAAGTTAATCCGGACAATATTAAGAACGGATTCTTTGAGCTTGACTGGAACAACGAGTTTATTGAACAGTTACTTGATGCTGGTTACAAGGGCGAGTCGCAAGAAGAAATTGTAGATGCTTGGTTTAGAACTATTGTAGTTCAAATGCTCGAAGAAGAAGGGCAACCTACTGAAAGAGAGATGGGATATGTTAATGTAGTTCCTATTGACAAAGGAAGAAGCGAAGTATCTTAATGCTTGACATAAGACAGATTTGGCGTTATAATAGTACTATAAATTACATAAAGGCAAACTAATGGCAACTTACATTCTTGTAGATACAGCTAACACTTTTTTCCGTGCAAGGCACGTTGTTCGTGGTGACATTGACACTAAGGTCGGTATGGCATTCCATATTACACTAGCAGGTGTTAAGAAAGCATTTAAAGACTTTAAAGCAGATCATGTTGTGTTTTGTTTAGAAGGTCGTAGCTGGCGCAAAGACTATTACGAGCCTTACAAGCGTAATAGACAAGTTTCACGTGACGCACTTACTCCTGCACAACAAGAAGAAGATACTGTGTTTTGGGAGTGCTTTGATGAGTTTAAGAACTTTGTTACAGACAAGACTAACTGTACTGTTATGCGTCATCCGCAACTAGAAGCAGATGATCTTATTGCTGGTTGGGTACAATCACACCCTAACGACAATCATGTTATTATTAGTACTGACGGTGACTTTGCACAATTAATTGCACCTAACTGTACACAGTATAACGGTATACAAGACGTTACAATTACACATGAAGGTTACTTTGACAAGAAGGGTAATCCTGTTATTGACAAGAAGACTAAAGAAGCTAAGCCTGCACCCGAGCCTGACTTTATGTTGTTTGAGAAATGTATGCGTGGCGACACTAGTGACAACGTGTTTAGTGCGTATCCAGGTGTGCGTAAGAAAGGCACTAAGAACAAAGTAGGCCTTATTGAAGCATATCAAGATAAAGATAACAAAGGCTTTAATTGGAATAACATGATGCTACAGCGTTGGACTGATCATGAAGGCGTAGAGCACCGTGTACTAGATGACTATACACGTAATGTTGTACTATGTGATTTGACTGCACAACCTGCAGACATTAGAGAGATAATTAATAATACTATTACAGAACATGCAAAGCCTAAAGAAGTATCACAAGTAGGCATGAGACTTATGAAGTTCTGTGCTAAGTGGGATATGCAACGCATTGCAGACCAGGCAGCACAGTTTGCAGAACCATTACAAGCGAGGTATCCCCATTGATTAAAACAAAAACAATTCTTAAAGATAAGTTTTGGATCGTCACCGAAGACAATAATAAAGTAGGCACTCTTTCATGGAATGACGATAAATTTGTTCTTTCTGCAAAAGGTGGTGTAAGCTTTTTTGACACTAAAGGGCAATTAGAAAATACATTAGGATTAAAACTTACAGAAAAAGTAGTTGCTGAACCTAAAGTAGATATTACAAAAGAAGTGTATAACTATCCTACAAGTTGTCGACCGTTTAACGATATGTACGATGTAAAAAGAAAACTGCCGTTATTTACAAAAAGTGCTAAATCTAAAAGCCTATACTGTGCAGGATATTATATTATACGTTTTGATAAGGGATGGGTACAAAGCCATTGTCCTAAATTGATTACTTTAGAACGCTACAATTATAAAGGTCCTTTTAAAACAGAGTTTCAAATGCGACAGGAACTAAGCAATGCCAAACGCTGAACCTTTAAATACTTTACCAATACAGCAATTCATCTCTCAGGTAAAAAGTGCTGACGCAGGACAGGCACGAGAAGTAAAGGTAAATATACAACAAGCTAAAAAACTTGCATTTACTCTAGGTGAAGTAATGACTAGATTAAACGGTGATCTTGAGAAACTACTTATAGATCAAGCAAGCGGTGAAAATGATTTAATACAAATTCAAATGGATGCAGGTGCAGGCTGGAAATAATACACGGGGGTATTTATGGCATGGTACAAAATTTGGAGGAGCGATCCTAAAAACGTAAGACATACAGTTATCGATATAATGAAGGATGATGTCGATCCTGAAGAAGTAACAATAGAAAATGCCTACAAGACTCGTTGGATTTGGTACCATACTATATTAGCTATAGGCATCTTTTTTACAAATATTGTACTAATTGCTATACTATTATTACTTGCTATAAAGCTATAAAGCACGTAGATAACTGTAAAAAGAGATAAATATATGCGTAGTTAATTAAAAGGATTACGCATATGAGTAGACCAAAACCAAAAATCTTATTAGAATTTACTAATAAAAAAACCTATAGATCAGAACAAGTATTAGATGCCGAAGCAATTTGGGCAGTTTTTTATCAAGGTAAACCTTTCAATTTAAAAAGTTCTAATGCACTAACTAACTATCCTGGACCTAAATATAAAAAGACAAGTTTCTCTAATCCCGGGCATGCACACAATCTTGTAAAAAAGATGAACGAAATGTTCAGTACTACTGATTTCTGTGTTGTTAAACTAACAACCGGTGATATTGTTGAAGAATGAACTGGAAAGAAACATATACTAAGATCTTTCTAAAAGAACTTAATAAAAGCATTGACGATACCAATGTTAAACAATACATGCCAATATGGTGGAAAAATACACGTAATAAAGGATCGGGCGGTTTACGTTTAACCGACGAGGGAATGGAGATATTACAAACTATAGGATTAGCAACCTATGATATACCGTATCCAAGAGACATGCCGCTAACTACACAAGTTATTATTTTTTTAGATCAATTAATAGATTGTCCTTACTATATAACTAATAGGGCGATAACAGTAACGAACGAAAAGAAAGCAGTCGAGCTTACATTGTTTTCGGGCGATTTAAGAAAGTATGGTATTACAAAAGCAATGAAAAGACAAAACAAGGATGAGACTTGATCTACACGGATTGTATATTCACGATGCTTGGAAACATTTTAATCAAGCAGTAACTGAAGCATACCTATCAAATAACAAAAAAATACATGTTATAACCGGACAAGGTGCTATCATGCGTGAAGTTGAGGTGTGGGCACGTAATCATCCGTATATTAGGGATTGTGTACAGCATACGAGAAATCCTGGATCTTTTTCTATCAAATTACAAAAAAGTGGTTGACTTTTCCTGTATTGATGTTATTATAGTTACATAAGTTATTAATTAGCACTGAAACTTTAAAAGGGTAATACACATGGAAAATATCGCAACGCGAACTGTTACACCAAACAGCGCAAAGTCTAGCATCAAAGTAGCACTACGTAAAAAACGTCCAATCTTTTTGTGGGGACCTCCAGGAATTGGTAAGTCCGAAATTGTTGGTCAAATTACAGATAGCTTGCCTAACTCACATTTGATTGATATTCGACTATCATTATGGGAACCTACAGATATTAAAGGTATTCCATACTTCGACAGCAACTCAGGTACAATGGTATGGGGTGCGCCTAGTGAACTTCCGAGCGAAGAGTTTGCGGCACAATACGACAACATTGTATTGTTCTTAGACGAAATGAACTCAGCGGCACCAAGTGTGCAAGCGGCTGCTTATCAGCTTATTCTTAATCGTCGTGTAGGACAATACAAACTACCAGACAATGTAATGATTGTTGCGGCTGGTAACCGTGATGCGGACAAAGGCGTTACATACAGAATGCCTGCTCCGTTAGCCAATCGTTTTATTCACTTAGAATTAGCAGTATCGTTTAATGATTGGTTTGACTGGGCTGTAGACAATAGAATACACAACGATGTAGTAGGCTTCCTTACTTTTAGTAAGAAAGACTTATACGATTTCGACCCTAAGTCACCTTCGCGCTCTTTTGCAACGCCTCGTTCGTGGACGTTTGTATCAGAACTTATCGAAGATGAATTAGACGAAAATACCACTACTGATTTAGTTAGTGGTTCAGTAGGAGAAGGCTTGGCTGTCAAGTTTATGGCGCACCGCAAAGTGGCAGCGTCAATGCCTAATCCAACTGATATTTTAGCAGGTAAGGTCAAAGAGATGCAAGGTAAAGAAATCAGTGCTATGTATTCCCTTACTGTGTCTCTATGTTACGAGCTAAAAGAAGCTTGTGACCGTGGCGATAAAAAGTTTGATGACAAAGTCAACAACTTCCTGCGTTTTGCAATGGATAACTTTGATACAGAGTTAGTTGTTATGGGTATTAAGCTCGCACTAACACAGTACTCATTGCCCATTGATCCAGATGAAGTAGCATGCTTTGATGAATTCCATGATCGTTATGGTAAGTATATTAAGGCTGCTCAATCATCGTAAATAGGTAGGTAGGTCTTTTATAGGCCTACCTATACTTTTTTGGTTGACATTTCTATAAGATATGTTATAATAATATAGTAATAACACAAAGGACATAGCACATGTTTGACTCACAAGTTATCTATAATTTAGACGGTAAGAAGAACTGGCAACCAGACCCAGATATTACAGATGCACAATTACTTGTAATGCGAGAAGAAGTATTAGATCGTATTATTGTTGCACGAGTAGGCTTACTACTTCGTCATCCGTTCTTTGGTAATATGGCTACACGCTTACAAATTAAGGCAGCGGACGATTGGTGTCCTACGGCTGCTGTTGATGGCCGTAATTTGTATTACAATACACAATTCTTTAATGCTATGGATAATAAAGAAATTGAGTTTGTTATTGCACACGAAATTCTACACTGTGTATTTGATCACTTAGGACGCCGCACTTGGCAAGGTCGAAATCTAGACGCTTTATTATCTAATATTGCACAAGACTACATTGTAAATAATACACTAGTACGTGACCGTATTGGCACTATGCCTAGGTTTATTGATTGCTATCAAGATTTTAAGTATGAAGATTGGACTTCAGAAGAAGTATACGATGACTTATTCGAAGAAGCTAAAAAGAACGGCGAAGATTTCTTAAAGCAACTTGGCGAAATGCTAGACGAACATCTCGAACTAGATGATGAAGACGGCAACGGCGGAGACGACGGAGACGGCGAAGACGGCAACGGTAATAAAATAAGTCGAAAAGCACCTAAGTATTCTCAAGGTGACATGCAAAAAATTAAAGACGAAGTAAAAGAAGGTATGCTACAGGCTGCACAAGCCGCAGGTGCAGGTAATACTCCTAAAGGTGTACAACGTATTATACAACAATTGACTGAGCCTAAAATTAATTGGCGTGAATTGCTACGTCAGCAAATACAGTCTACTATTAAAAGTGATTTTACATTTAGTCGTCCTTCACGTAAAGGACAAATGAGCGGAGCAATATTGCCCGGAATGAACTTTGAAGATACTATTGATATTTGTACATGCATTGACATGAGCGGTTCGATTGGTAACGAACAAGCAAAAGACTTTTTAAGCGAAGTACAAGGTATTATGGACGAGTATAGAGACTATAACATTAAGGTTTGGTGCTTTGATACTTCTGTTTATAACGAACAAGACTTTACTACTGATAACGGTGAACGTTTAGAAGAGTACGAAGTTATGGGCGGCGGTGGCACAGACTTTATGGTTAACTGGACATACATGAAGGAACAAGGTATCGAACCTAAAAAACTTATTATGTTTACAGATGGCTATGCATGGGATAGCTGGGGCGATCCAGACTACTGCGAAACTGTGTTTATTATTCATAGTCATGGCGATAAAAATTTGCAAGCACCGTTTGGTGTAACTGCACATTACGATGAAACTGCATGAAACAAATAAAACAACCTAATCCTCTTAACTTTTTTAATGTAAGGAAAGTAAGTATACTTCCTCCTCATTTTGAAGTTGTGGTACAACCTATGATGTACAATCTAGAAGATAGTGTCGGACGTTGGATTAAGACACATCTAAAAGGAAGGTATTTTGTAGGCAAAGGAGTAGCACTCCAAAACTCGAGTATTGAAACAGTATATAAAATAGGATTTGAAGATCCTAAAGAAGCAAGTTATTTCATGTTGGCGTGTCCACATTTGAAATATAAGTAAATACTCTGCACATATATATTATTACAAAAGGAGATTAATATGAGCGAAGAACAAGCACCAGATCTAAGTGTACAAGATCTAACTGCAATGAAGACCATTATCGATGTTGCAAGTCAACGTGGGGCATTTAAGCCCGGTGAAATGACTACAATCGGTACAGTATACGATAAACTAGAAAAGTTTCTAAAAGCTGTAGCGGATCAGCAAGCGGCATCAGAAGAAGATAACGCTGAAGTTCCTACAGAAGAAGCTCCACAAGGAGAATAATATGCCAGACATGAAACATGTCGGAAGACAGATAAACAACCAGCGCAAGTGTTTTGTTGCATATAGAGTTGTTCCAAAAGATCCAGAAAATTGTTTAGTAGTTTTTAGTGATTCTCTTGATGCATCTTATCACGATACGTTAGTTGAAGTTGTAGAGTCTAATGCAGGACAAACTGCATACGAACTTGCAGATGCAATGATACGTGTAAAACTTGCAGACGGAAGAAATATGTTAACACACTTTTCTGCTACAGGTAAGCTAGTAAAGATGCCTACTAGAGATATTGAAATGACTCCTAACTTTAGTGCTAAGGTAAATCTTGCTGAATTGAACAGTATAATTGCACAACAAAAAGGCGTTGCAGTAGAAGATTTAGCAGTAAGCGATGGCGATAAAGAAGCACCGGGCAATCCAGATCCTGTTGCGACATATACTAATGAGCCTGCTCCAGTGGCTGCTCCAGTGGCTGCTCCAGAAAGTGGAGTGTTAAGTGATGACGACCTAGCTAAGTCCTATCGTTCACAAGCAGATAGACTAAGCAAAGAAGCAGCGGCACTAAGGCGCCAGGCAGAAGACCTAGTACCTACTAAGAAAAAGGCAGTGAAGACTAAAGCGAGTGCCTAAGAAGAAGAATAATATATCTCCGGAAGTAGCTGATCAATGGCCAGGTGTACTCGATCATGTCGATATTAAAGTCGTCCCAATCGAGTACATCAAGTCTGTCGAAGTAAAATTTGACGATGGCAAAGTTTGGATAATGGACGTTGACAGCGAACAAGCCGATGCTGAAGAATTAGATATTGCGCTTGAAGAAATTCTTGAAACATACGAAGACGTAATAGAAGGTGTTAACTTTGTTGTTGATATTCCTAAAGTAAAACACGATATTATAAAGCGTACTAGAATGTTTATGAAGAAAAAGAAATAAAAAGGCATAAATACATATAGCAAATAAACTAGGAGTTATGGGTAATGGCCTTAAAACTAAGACGCGGAACTGATGCACAACGACAAACAATTACACCTGAAGCAGGTGAACCTCTCTGGATAGATGATACATTACTGTATATAGGCGACGGTACTACCCAAGGCGGTGTTAAAGTTCCTGTCGTAGCAGCAGGCGACTTGGCTGCACTAAGTATAGATGCATTTCTTGATGTTAAGACTACTGGAGCAGGACATGTTCCAAGTGACGGACAAGCATTAATATGGCATGAAAGCATGGGCCATTGGATGCCAGGAGATGCTACTGGAGGTGACATCCAAGGATCTGTATTTGCTGATGATAGTAGTTTACTAGTTGACGGAGTTAACGGACTAGTAACAGGTGTTATCAATTCACCTACTGCTACTATAAAAACTATCAATAATCAAAACATTGAGATGGCAAATGTTGACGGTGAGCCGCTTATTAAAATTATAAGTGAAACAAACACTGGTAGCTTTGGTGTACCTGTAATTAGTATTAATAATAACCACACAGGTACATACGGACAAGAAATTACATTTAGTAGATCAAATGGTACAAATGCAGTTCCTACTGCTACACAAAGCGGTGACTATTCCGGCAGCATTACAATTAGAGCACATGACGGTAGCGACTTCACTACAATTGGTGCTATGCATGTTGTAGCAGATGATGTACGCGGTGCTGACGATGTTGATAGTTGCATATACTTTTTAACACGTAACGGCTCTATTGCAGGCGATTATGGTACAATGCTTAAACTAGGTAAAGGTGCTGAAGTTTCAGGTTATGTACAATTTGGATCTTATACTACTGCCGAGCGTGATGCATTAACTGCTGTATTTGGTATGGTAATTTATAACACCACAACTAATGTATTTGAAGGATATCAAAATACTAGCGGAACAACTCCAGAATGGGTAGCATTAAGCTAATCACACTTACCACAAACAATTTTACATAATGGAGGGTTCATAACTCTCCATTGTTCTTTTAAGTCATTCATGTAACTTAGATACATATCAAAAGCACTGTCAAATCCGTGCGTGTTTATATTAAATTTCTGTGTATCGTAAGTATCGAACGATACATCTATATAATTGTTAAAATTTTCTCTTTGTATTATATGCTTACTGGCAAATAAACTTCCAGCATGATAACAACAAGGCATAATGTTTCCTTCTATATCTATAAATATTTCTTGATTATCTAAAGATTTACAATTAATACTTGATACAGTATTACGCTGTCCATAGTGTAATTCTGTTCTGTATTTGATATCGTCATTGATCATCTTTAGTTCATATGTTGTATTGTTATATAGATATTCAAATGTGTCAGTATTATTAAATCTACTGCTGTGAAAAGAAACAAACTTATCAAATTTCATATTGCTTGCAAGTTGTTTTGCAGTTTCCTCTTGTGTTGCATTATGCTCAAATATAATAAATTGCCAAACTGCTTTGCCGCCCGCTTGTATAAAGGTATTTGCATTTACTAAAATTTTATCTAAACTTGTGTTGCGTCTATAATATTCGTGTGTTTGATTATCAACACCGTCTATTGCAAAAGTTACTGTAATTTGTTTATACGTAGCTAATTGTTGCCAATATTGTGCATTTCTTAAACTTCCATTTGTAGGAAAGTCTATTTTGATATTAGGATTGTGTTGTACTATATAATCTAGTATTGGAAATATATCGTTATGGGCTACTGGATCTCCCATAGGGCAATTAAAACTAATTTGTTGTAGTTGTGTTAAAAGTTTAACAGGTATGTATTTTTGAAAGTCTATAAGAGACATGTCTATATTTCTAACAAAGACATTAGGCATACACCCTTCGGGATTAGTGCGCATACATTGTGGACACTTTGCATTACACTTATCAGTGATTTCAATTGTAATAAAATTAATAAACATTGTCTGGTAATTTAAACTTAAATGTTATACCTAGCTTATACATGTCATTAGGTATTTTTCCAGATGCATGCAATCTATTACTTGGAAACATTATACCTTTGCCAGGCTTCCATTCATATGCGTTAGCACTCAATCCGTTATACCAGTCTTTAGGATAAGGCAAATATTTCTCAGCAAACTCCTCAGTAATTCCGTCTAGAATAAAATTAGAAATATCTTGTTTCCTAATGTAGCCTTTTACTTGTGTATTTTTTTCAAAGTCTATATCAACATCTAATAATCCTGTCCACGTTACAGGCCCAATATTGCTGAATTGATCAAATATAATAAAGTATTGATCATCGTTATATTCTTTTTCTAAGGGTATAACTATATGTAGATACTTGTTACTATCTATTGCAGGAGCATCTACATGAGGGAAATATGAACGTGTGTGTTTGTAATAATTATCGCCTACCATGTGTTTGATATCAAAACCTAAAAATTTTACAAGATCTTGTACGCTCGGTAGTTGTTGTATACGAGTAACCTTTTCCATCCCATTTGTGTCATATGTTTTACGATTATAAAAATCACTTTTTATAGCTTCAACATAGTTCATAGGAATATCAATCAAAGAAGGTAAATTCATTATGTGTCCTTTCTTCTAATCCTGATAGTTTTTTAAGTTCGTACTCTAAAGAACTATCTGCATTTTTGAGCCATATCTCATAACTCATAAGTTCTAGTTTTATGTTAGACGGTCTGCGTCTTGTCCATTTAAAATCAAATGCTTTGACTTTGCCATCTACTAACACTAGATTGCTTCTTGATCCATTGCCTTTGTAAATATCTTTGTATTTAAAATAAGTATACATGTTTAGTATTTGTTTTTTAAAATCTTGTATACTTTTGAACTTTTCTGTATCGTGATATAAATCTGTGCCATGGTAATCATAGATAATAGACATATTTTTGTAATCTACATCTAATGGTTTGAGAACATATTCGCTGCTTAATCTATCTGTCCAATAAACATCATTTTCGAACGCATGTTTGATTGTGTCTAAATCATACCCAAACGGATTTATTTTGCCAGAGGCAGTAGGTTTATCTATAGTAAACTGTCGTGTAATAGTCTGCTTAGATTTGTCAATCGTAACATGACACATTCGTCCTAGATCTTTGCGTTGATCATAAGGCAGAGGCGATACCCAAACTTTATTCAAACAACTGGCCTTTGTCATATAAATCAACTATTTCATCGAACGGAATATCTGTTGTAAATTGTGCATTAAATCTATGATCATCTACATCGTTTAACGCATTATGATATTCTTGTAAATTAAAGATTACAGGTTTTTTAAGACTATAGTCTACTTCACATGCTAGTTCAAACTCAGCATTTTCATAATCGTCAGTAGATCCACTTAGCAAATTCCAAAATTGTGTAGGTCCTATTTTATCATAGTCTAAAGGATATATAGGAAAGTTCATTAGACTTATACGAGGCGGGACACCTTCTACTATCCTATCTATATGACGTCTACCATTTGTAAAAGGTGTCTGTCCAAGTATTTCATAAGATACAGGTATTTTAAATCTTTTGCCTACTTCGTCCATCAGTTCATGTGGAATATCTTGACCATATAAAAACCAATTCCAATCATACCTTCCATGCTTGCTAACATGTGTGTTAGATCTATTAAAAAGATTTAGATTATCCATGACGTATTTTGCTAGGGCTTCCCTAGTTTCCTTAGTAAAGTCAATGTCTTCGATGTATTCAAAATATGGTCTCATGGTCTAATAAGTACCTCCGTTAGTCTGTATTTAAGTGCAACATCTATGTTATCTAGTATATAACTTGCTGCATAATTGATATCAATATATTCATTTGGATTATAATCTGTTATAACACGTTCGCTGTTAATGTATCCAAATTTAAAGTTTACTACTCGACATGCTTCGTTTTGAAATGATAATTGTTCGCTTGCCTTGTCTAGTGCTGCTTTGTGTGCAGAGTAAGGCCATACATGTTTTTTTATGCCGGAAGTAGTTTCACTACCTATATTTATAATTAGGCTAGGCTTGCTTTGCCACGAATTGTATATGCTATACAACATGTCAACTTGACTATAATCACCGCAATATGCACAATTAATAAAAATATTACAGTTCATGCTTGCATTTATAATTTTTGCTCTACCCAATTTACTAGATATATCAAATCCATTAGATTTTGAAAATCCTATATGATTAGTTTTTTGTGCAATTGCTTTGCCAAGACCTTTAGTGTGTCCAGTGATAGCGAATTTATGTTCTACCATGATAAAACATCCTTTTAAACATATCAAGTGTTACAATATCACCTGTATTGAACCAATCATCATAAATGCAAGTATCGCCTTTAACTAATAATTCGTTATCTTTTATTTTCCAATCACAGTAGTAAGTATCTCCTAGTATGCTAAAATCATCAGGTGCCTGCTGCTTTGCTTCGTAAACTTTGTCTAAACTATCAAAAGTAATATTAATTGCAATTGGACCTATTTCGCTCATCCCCCAATTAGGCTGCACTATAGCGCCACGTTCAACAAATGCTTCGATCATATCCCAACTAACTGGGTCACTGCCTCCTAGTATTCTTTTACCAGTAAGATCGCAATCTTTAAATCCTTTAGTATTCATTAGTGCAGTCATTTGTGCAGGTGCAAGAAATGTATGTGTGTATGCACTAAAATCCTTTAAAAATGTGTATGCATTAAACTGTTGTATGTGATAATCAGCGCCTATACCGTGCGCAGGAAGCGTCTGTGCAAGCAGTCCGCCTGCATGGGTCATACGTGTTACTGTAAGCACTCTACTAGCTTGTGTAAGCTCCTGTGCGCTTACAGCTACCTTATTGCATGCTATTAAGTTCTCAGGTGTCCTAAAAATTTGTTTAGGAGTGCCTGTAGTACCACTTGAGTATATGCTTACACCGTTATTTAAAAAGTTATTTAAATCTATCATTTTTCGTACTTTGCCAAACTATTATTGATTTGATTGTTTACTCTAACGAACACAGTCTTGCCGAAAACGCCATCAATTGACTCAGCGCCAACATACGTACAAATGCTTCTCAAACCACCTTTTATTTGCTCTAAGATGGCGATTATTGAGCCGTTACACGGGATTAATAGATCTCTTCCTTCATTTGGGCGATATTCCTGTTCTGTAGGCGAATTGCGACTATACATCGTTGTGCTACCTAAACCGTAGAAATTGACGAAATAAGAGCCATCTTTTTCTACAATATTATCGCACTCCTCTGACTTACTTACCATACCTGCTACCATTACCATTTTGGCGCCTGCGCCTATTGCTTTGCACACATCACCAGCAGTAACACATCCACCGTCAGATATAATACCAACATCGTATTTTTGTGCTTCTGAATGACAATCTATAATAGCACTTAACTGCGGTATGCCAGTTCCGACTTCTGATCGTGTTCTACAAGCAGCACCGCTACCTACACCTACTTTGATTAATGTTGCACCTGCATCAACAAAATGCTTTATAGGCTCAGCTGTTGCTACATTGCCTGCACATATCTGTATGTGTGGAAATTTTTCTCTGTATAGTTTTATTGTATTAACCATACCTTGCATATTAGCATATACATTTGCAATGTCAACATTAATAATTCCTATGTCAGGAAACTTACGTACAACTGCAACTGTCTTTTCTATATCCCACGGCTGTACGCCGCTTGTAATAGCTATAAACCGTCTGTCTTGCATAGTTTCTAATTCTGCTATATGTTGCTCTACAGTATATTCTTTATGTATAAACGTAAATACTCTAAGTGGAGTAAGTAGTTTAGCAATCTTATAAGTACCAGTACTGAGCATATTTGAGACTACTACAGGCACTGCTGTAGTGCCTAACCAATCTATTTCGATGTTTACACTTTTACGTGTAAGAGACTTATCACTTATACAAGGCTCAATAAGTACATCACTAAAATCTAATTTTAAGTCTTCTTTAATTTTTTTCATATCGATTGTATCTTCTTGTTTATATAAGTATCTATCATCTTTAACTCAGGCGATTTGTATATCTGATCTATGTAAGCATCTTTTGCTGTTATATCTAACATTTCAGGAATATGATAATAATTTAGCAATTCAAAATTAGGAACTTTAATACTGCCAAAATAATTGTTATTATAATGATCTGCAAAATTGTGGGCTTGTTTTATACTTGCCCATTCTGCTTCCCATATCATAATATGCTTGTCTAGTTTATGCGTGTGCTGAGCTTTGATATCTAACAGTCCTTGATCGTTGGCCCACTTCAGTAATTTAGAATCTTTTGTAGGTGTGTATCCGTACTTTGCAGCGTCTATACTAAAATCACTATGTGTTGTAATATTTGTATCTGTGCTTATGTGCAGTGCCCAAAACAAGTAGCAATCCCAGTTTTCGTTCATCCATTCTAAACTGCTATACCAACTATCAACAGGTTCATATGGTAGGCCTGCAATCATGCCGCAAGTACCTCTGTATAATCCCAGTTTGTCCATAAATGCTGCTTTTGTATCTAGTAAACCTTGTTTGATTCTATTAGGATGCATACCCTTGCCGATTGCTTTTGCAGCTTCAGGATGAAATGTTTCTATACCATAAAAATGCCCCCACACTCTTGCTTTAATGAGTAAATCTAATTGTTGAGGTCTACTTATTATTAAGTCTAGTCTAATAAAGGCAGTAAAGTTAGGTTCAAAAGGTAAACGTTCTACAACATTTGCAAGGCGTTGTATTTTTATATCTCTGTCATTAAAAGTATCATCTGCAATTACATAATTAGTAGTACCCCATTTTTGGTAGTTGTCTATTATTTCATTGTAAATGCTTTCTTCGCTTCTACTATAATCTTCCTTTACTCCTAAAAATGCATAACTGCAATACTTACATCGAAATCTACAACCGCGTGTCATTTCTAATGTAAGGGTATCACTAGGTAATACGTAGTCAGTGTCTGTATACTGCACATGATAGTTAGGAATTTCTAATGCCCGGTAATCTTTATTTGCATCTATCAACAAGGAGTGTGGAGCAAACAAAGGAATATTACCGTTTGGCATTGGACCACTATCAAACATATAATCTAATACAGGTGCAAGAGCATGTTCAGCGTATCCAAATATCATTACATCTGCACCAAAGTTTTGTTGGTACGGTTTTGGGCCTCCTAATAGGTATTTTGCATTAGGAAAATTTTGTTTTAAGAATTCTATTTTATCTATTACAAATTCATCTTCCATCCATAAATTACCAAATGCAAATAAATCAACTTTGCCAAAGTCATTTATAAACTGTGCAATCTGTTTATTAGTCCAGTGTGTGATCCAATCTAATACTTCTACTTCCCAGCCGAGGTCACGCATCATGCCTGCAATCTTATAAGCACCCATTGTTCTACGAGTAATAGCAGTACCGCTATCGTTAAATATTATTGCTTTCTTGCTATGAGATTCCAACATGGATACTCCCCATAAATTTTATAAGGAGGCAGCGCATCTTCCTCAATTAGTTCTATTTTATATTTTGCAAAAGGATCTTGTAGTTCTTTTTTTGTTAATTGTGGCGGCGTATACACTCCACCTTTAATTGGATTATTTGTTAGGCGTCCAGATTGATTACAGTATATTCCGCCTAATTTAAGTGCGCTGTCAATACTGTTTACATATCTAGTTTTATATTCAGTAGGCATAAAATGATAGAGACCAAAGTCTAATACTACGTCAAATTTCTTATTAATTTTATAATGAAAAATGTCAGCACACATAAAAGTACATTTTGATTCCATTGCCTTTGCTTTTGTTATAGCAGCAATACTTAGATCAATACCTGTGACATTATATCCTAGATCTCCTAGATAGATACTGTTTCTGCCGCTGCCGCAACCAAGATCTAAAATACTTGCATTTTTAGGAAAATATTCAATAAACTTATACAGAACATCAGCAGGTTGTTCTCCCCAAGCCGGAATACCGTCTTTATAAATATCGTTCCAAAAAGTTGGCGTATCTACTTCATACTCATCTATGTTGTTTACTGGAAAATTATTGTACATTTATTTCTTCTATTGCCTCTTCAAACGTTCCGTTGTATGGCCAACTACAAATCCAACGATTATTACTTCCGTTATTAATTATACCATGCGGCTTGCTTGTGTTTACAATAGTAGGACACTTGAGGATCTCTTTATATACCTCTTTACTATTTGTAATATATGTTACATATTCGTTACTATACCATTCTTGCAAAACGTTACCAAAGTATGCATGTACATTCGTTGCTTGTTTGCCGCTTTCATGGAATACTGTATAAGTATTTTCTATATTCCTTAAAGGTATATTTATAGCAGTTTGTCTGTGCGTATCACAGTGTACAGGCCAACTTCCTTTACTGCTCTTTAAAAACTTTATGTGATCTGCAAGTTTAGGATACTTTGATCGTATGTTTGCTAAAAAAGGATAATCTATAACTGCTATTGGTAACTTGTCTGTGTATTCGGATAATGCTGCTGGATCTGGCAAGGATTCCCACAAAGGTGATATTATACTATCTAATATATTATTAAGCAATATAGGATCTATAAAATTAGGTATCTTGTATGTATACGGAATCATAATAATGTACTACCATTCCATAATTTACAAACGGTTTCAAAGTTATCTTCAAAACACAGTTGAAACACAATACGTGTATTGTCTTCGTTTGTAAAATGTACATTATGATTATACTCGCCTGTGTTTAGTATTGCACCGTGTCCTGTATACTCAGCAGCACAGATAAATTTTTTATCATCATTATAAAAATGTGTGACCCCACAGTTTTCGGTTAGAGCAAAACTTACTACAGTTTGTCTTGGCATGTAAGTGTTGTCGTACTCATTGTATCTATTTCTATCTTTGTGTATTGTACTGTCTGGTTCATTTACTCGCAGCATTTGGCATACACAATTTAACCCTGTAGTATTAAAGTGTTGTAGTTTACTAGGTAATTTAAAAAAACTTATCTTATAACTTATGTCCACAAATGCATTAGGAGCAAGAGCTATATCTAATAACTCTTGTTTTGTAGTTTCTCCGATTGCATACGGTACAAGTTTAAAGTAAGGTTCCATAAACTTCCTTCATTTTTTCATATTCGGTTATTAATTGTTGTGTAACAGGTCCAGACTTTTGTGTTGCAGTAACTCCGCCACTTGAACTTGTTATAAAAACTTCATCTGCATTATTAAATTCTTGTTGTGATATTGGTAGTCTACAAAACATAATACCGTTGTTTTGTGCAATGTCTTCTACTACTGTCATTGTAATACCTTTTAGAACATTTTTGTCTGCTGTGTATATGACTTTGTTTTTAACAATGCCTACATTAAATCCTGGACCTTCTGTGACATGTCCATCTACATCTACTAATACTGTGGTATCTGATCCTGCAGGACGGTTGCGTTGACTCATTGTTAGTTCAATCCACGCCATATTTTTGTATTCTTGCCCGTAATATTCGTCACTAACTCTATTTGTAGTTTCATCTAGTGTAATATTAATAATAGGCTTTGTACCAATAGGATAACTTGGTTTAATATACATAGCAAAATTAACAGGACAATTTTCTAAATCTCTTGGATTTCCACTAGGCGGATAACCTCTCCACGCTAAGAACCATACAAATGCATTATTAATTGGGTTACGCTTTACTAGTTCTTTAATAATCTCAAGAGGATCAATATCTGGAATAGTAAGCCCGTAGCGTTCTGCACTATTCTTAAATCTTTGTAAGTGGCGTTCATAACAAAATGCTTTACTGTTATATACAGGCATAACATCATATGTAGCATCACAATGAATAAAGCCAAAGTCTAGTATACTAGGCCCAATTTCACCTAGTGGCTTATATTCACCATTTTTATATGCTATTAAATCTAATACGTTAGTCATCAAAATGTACCTTTTGTAATTGAGGATCGTCAGGCAACTTTTTCTTAAGTACTTTAAGACGATTGATTCGCCACTCTAATAGTTTAAAGTCAAGTACCCAAGGAAAAACTGCGTGAATCAAACTTCCTATACAAACTAGTAATAGGAAAAAGAATTCTTCAATAGCTAGTCGAAAGTGCCAAAAATATCCTGCATTTGGTCTTCCGGCTTTTTGTTTTGCTTCTTGTAAATGTTTAGGATTGAACCACATAGTTTCCTTTCAGCAAACTTCTGCGTCTAGTATATTCTTGAATATTTAATTTCCAGACGGTTTGCTTTGTATAGTATAACATCATATCACTGTGTTTGTCAAGTATTCCTTGCCTAGCAAGTAACCCCATAAGTCTATGATTCCTAGAAGCTTTGCCATTAGAATGTTCATGGTCTATATTAGTTGTAATATATAACTCGTCACTAGGACACCAATCAATCATAATTGGAATAAATTCACGTTGCGTAATACTATTCCAGTCGCCTTTACCTAGTCCTTTAAACGTATCGTTTTGTGGCAACTCACAACCTCTAAATAGTATACGCCATGCATTAGGTCCTACTTCAGGCAACGGATGACAACCTGCAACTGCAACTATTTTATCATCTTTAATTGCACACCAATATTCGCCCCATTGTTTACACCATTCAAGCTTCATAGCTTCAAAATTAGTATTATTTGTATAACCTAAGTTTTTGCATTCTTTACAAAATTCTTCAAGCTGCTCATGTAACTGTGTATCAATTTTAACTATCTTCATCTAACAAGCTCACAACTAAATGTATCCTATTCTCTGCACTAGCATTTAGTGCAGTATGCTTTACAAGCGTATTTGTTAACCACCATGTGTTTGCAGGTAAATGTTTAACTTCGTCCTCAATAATCATTAGACAACCATCTTGTGTTGATATCGGATAATGTATTCTTTTAGTATCGTCGTAGTGCCAAGATAAGCATGTCTTAGGTTTACTTTTCATTAATCTAACTCTGCCTATACTAAAATTGTTTTTAAGTTCTAAATACACATCTTCAAATACTGTGCCGACAAATTTATTACATATTTCAGTAAAATGCGATTCTTGTAATTCTGTCTGCCGTATGGCTGGAATTGTGTTTTCTTTTTTTGTCCAGTCGAAATATAAACTACCATCGCCGTAATGATAATCATTTAATTTTTCAGGAGTTGTGTTTATACAAATTTGATTTAGATTACCCCAATTTATCTTGTTTTCACTTAGCATATAATTAAGCTGACTAAGTAAATCAAAAGACGGTAAGTTGAGCTGTTTAAAATTCATTTTAATCCTTTAATATATTTATCAGTTAACTACGTAGATAAATAAAAGCATGAGCAATAGTAAAAAACCTTGGTGCGTAGAACCTTTTATTAACTTTGCACACACTGCTGACGGCTATTACAGACCTTGTTGCATTAGTACTGTAGATAGAGTAGCTGGTCCTAATGTAAAAAATACAACTCCGTTAGAATACTGGAGTGGTGAGGAAATGACCGCGTTACGTCGAGAAATGTTAGAAGGAAATTTATCAGATAAGAACAAAGAGATCTGTAAACAGTGTATACAAAATGACAAGCAAGGTGTGCAATCACGTAGAAAAATTCAAAACGAAACGTATTTTAATAATCCAAAAGTATTAAAAGTTATTGACAAATATGAAGATCCTACATATGTTGCACAACCTGAAGACTTAGTTTATGTTAACTGGAAAATTTTAGGCAATCTTTGTAATCTAAAATGTTTAATGTGTGGACCTAGTGCAAGTAGTAAAATTGCAGCAGAATGGAAAAAACATGATATATTTTCCCACGGTAACTTAATTGCATCAGAACGCATGCCATATGACGAAAATTCGATAGATAGTTATATGACAGATTTTAAAACTATACTAACTAAGATTGATCGATTTAGTTTAGTCGGCGGTGAAGCATTTATAAATCCAAACTTTAATGAAATTTGGGATACACTTAGTAATAATGATAATACTCATAATTTAACGCTAGTCATTATAACTAACGGTACATTATTACCCCAAAAGGTATTAGATGGTGCAGATAAATTTAAAGAATTAATATTACTTTTTAGTATAGACGGTGTAGAAAATCGAGGCAGTTACGTACGAAGCGGATTAGACTGGAAAAAATTTGATACAAATTTAAAACGTGCTTTAGGAAGTAACGCAAAAGTTGCAACTACTGTAGCAACAAGTATGCTTAACATAGGTTATCTTGACGATATTTATGATTATTTAAAAACATTAGACATACCGGATAACGCAATAAAATGGGACGCTGTTGTTACTGATCCTCCGCATTTACGTGCAGTAAATTTACCAATAGAAATTAAAAAACAATACTTAGAAAAATTATCTAAGCATGAAGCATTTAATAAAAATAACAAAAAGTTTGACTCTGCACTTGATATACTTAAATCTAAAAACAGTAGTCATAATGATTTTATTAACGGTATTAAATTCTTAAAGAAAACAGATGAAATAAGAAAAACTAATTTACTTAAATACTTTAGCGAATTTAAACAATATTATAAACAAAGTTAGGTAATCAAATGCAAATTTTATACCATCCAGATGGTACTATCTCAAAAATAGACACATCCCCATTAAAATCACTTAGCATTGATTTTCTTAATTGGTACTGCCCTATACATAGATATGTTTGGTTAATGCGGCATGATGGTACACTAAAATCTGGTACATGTGGACAAAATCTAATACACAATTCGCGATATCCTTTTTGGAGCAATCAATCTCCCATAAAAACAACAAATAATTTCTGTAAAGCAAACAGAGGAGCGTGTAGTTGTGGTTCTGATTTAGATAGTCCAAAAGCAATTTCACAAGAAATATATGAAGAATTTGTTACAAAGATAAGAACTGTAGGTCGAGACGTAGAAAAATCTTTATCTAATTACGACGGTAAAAAAATTATTGCTATCGGAAGACTCCATAAAATACTAGATAGTACTGCTGAAATACATATAGATATAGGTAAAAAATGTAATTTTGATTGTAGTTATTGTCCGTCTGGAGTGCATGATAACTTTAGTCCATTTATGTCACTTGAAACAATTAATAACGGATTAAACATAATAGAAAAACATAGTGGCATTATTTCTAATAAAACTGGTATAATCACCGGCGGCGAACCTACGCTATTTAAGGAATTACCTAAATTACTTCAAATGTTAAAAGAGAAAAACTTTAACGAAATAAAAATTAATACTAACGGTACTGGATCTTACCGAGTTTATTCTAACATATTACAAGATAAAAATATAAAGTTAGATTTAACATTTCACTACGAGTTTACAACAGAAAAAATTATTAAGAAGTGTAATAAACTTAAAGAAGAATTTGGTGATCAAATTACATTAAAAGTATTATCTAGGACTACAGATTTTGTAGATATTGTAAATCAATATACAACTAAGTATCAGCAATTTCCTATTTACGAAAAACACGACGGAGTTCATAATATAATTAAGATTCAGAAGTAGATATTATTGACGTTTCTTTTGTAATTACACCGTCTGCCTTATGTTTTACGTTACAATTTACTGCACATTCATAAAATGGAGTATTTGTATTCCAAGATTGACTTATAGTATCAAAGCTCTTTACAATAGTGTCAAAATTTTCAATAATATTTTGTTTACCGTAATTCTTTTCGAAATCAGAATAAGAAAATTTACTTTCAGATTTATTTGCCATTTGTCCTAGCCAGCAACAAGGCCAAACTCTATTGTCAGCAGATATAAACACAGACTGATCTTTTATAACTCTACAAGATATACAACTATTTTTTATCGATCTATGTTTAGTGTGGTCTGCATTAACGAAATCATCATAATTTTTTTTTGTTTCTAAGGGCCTCTTTGTTTGATGATTTTCAATATTTTTAATAGCGTCAATAGATTCGATATAATATTCAACTTCAAAATTTTTATTATGAACTGGATATTTACTTTTTCCGTATCTTGCATTAGGCTTAGATGCAAATTTATAAAATCCTAACTCTTTTGATAGACTCTTGCATTCGTCAACCTGATGCTCGTTATGTTTAAAAATTACCATGTCCCATGCTGCTTTACCGCCTGCATCGATGTAAGTTTTAGCATTATTAATTACTACATCAAACCTTGTGTTTCTCCTATATAAATGATGGGTGTCGCTCAACCCATCAATTGCAAAAATAACTGTAAGATTTTTAAACTTTGCAATATATTTCCAAAAGTTTTTGTTTTGGGCGCCACCATTTGTATGCACAACTACACTTTTAGCATTATGACAACACAATTCAATTAACGATTTAGGATCATAATGCATTACTATATCTCCATAATTTCCATTGAGAGATATACTTTCTAGATCTAATTTTTCTAATAGTCCTGTAAGTTTTTCAATACTTACGTCTTCTTCGTTAACCCACGGTGCAACATTAGTAGAAGAACCTAAATATCGTGCGCACATAGGACATTGTGCATTACACTTTCTAGAAGGTTCAATATGAAGTTGTCTAACAGTGTTATAAAATTGTTTCATTTAATTCCTATTTTCATAAATCGAGTATACTTTTCTAATTCTAGTTCTCCTTCATAAAGAATTTTAGTCATCGGAGTGTCGTTACTAAAATCTTTAAGAGAGTTATAACAGTTAACGTGATCGTCTACTTCAAAAAAGTTATTACTTTGTAATATTAAAAAAGTACCGTCAGCAAGTTTATTGTACCAGTCAGAAAAATTACCAAAGTGTTCACAACTAGTGTTTATAACTGTTTGTGGTTCTGTGGTTACCTTTACAATCTCATTTCTTGTTTTACTAAAAAAGTCAAACTCATCTTTTTTAAAACGACCGTAATTTAATTTATAAGCATTTTCCGTTATTGCTTTAAATTTCCACTTGTTAGTGTTTTCTAAATTTAATCGTTGCGCAACATCTAAGCAACTGTCATCAATATCTATACTTATTAGTCTTTCTATTTCTAAATTTTCTTGCATTATAAGATATGCTAAAGTTCCGTACCAGCCTCCGATTAAATACACTACTCCTAAAGAACGATTTGTGTTTAACAGTTCTTCTATTAACCATTTCTTACTTTGAACCTGTCCTATACTTAATGCGTCTGCAAAAATGTCAATTGTTTCAGGCCATTCGTTTATACACCTTCTAACACTATCCATAAAAGGGTTAGGATTTAATTCATGAAGACCTTTTAGTATTCTATTATATTGTTCTTTCATTAAATCTCTCCTTTAACCAATCAAAGTCGTTTATCTTTTTGAGAGCTTCGGTGTTGCCTTGGTTAGCCATGCCATATGCTGCGCCTTGTTCAGCACCACGTTTTGCTTCTGCTCTAAATGATGCATCTGGTATAGGATGTAGCCATGCTTGCAATCTATCTTCTGTTTCATCATTCTTTTGCCTGTCAATTACTTTACTTGCAAGTTTTGTACATTCTCTAAATGCACCTTTCCATGTTTCAAATGGGTCTGTGTTAAACACAGTTATGTTTGCAACTTCTTTTATAGCATTAAATTTACTACTGATACTTGTAGTCATATCTGGCCTAGTAACATCCATATCTATAGTTGCCTGCCTAGGAAATAACTTTATTCCCCCATACCCGTATGTCATACCGTTAATAGGATTTCTCGCTCGCCATACAAAAACATGATCATAGTTCCATTTAGGTACTTGATAATCAAAATTAAATTCATCTACTATACTAGCATCACCGTCTACAATCCAAAACATATCGGTGTCACAGAGCTTTGCAGCAGCTATATGTGCTTGATGGATACCTTTTACACCATGTACTCGCTTTGCTCTTGGAAAACGCTGCTGTAGGGCTTTATAATTAGCATCTGCTGTTGGTTCCTTATAACTAATAAACACAATATCATACATACCAGGCATTGATGCTGTAATTTCTAATTCTTTTTTACTCGCATAAAATCTGTAATCTATTTCACGTTTTGAAACTGATGAAGATTTACTGAATAATGTTACGCCGTCATAATACTCGCCGTTGCGAAAAACATGTGTAACATCAAGGCTAAAATTATCTACTTTATATAAAAAATCAAAGCTATCTAAAACATTTAGATCTTTCCAAACTAGCCAAAACATTTTAGTCATTGACATGGACTTTGCATGCTCGTAGTCGTTAGCACGTTTAGCATTAGGATGCGGTGAGTTATCACCTATGTAAAATATATCATACATCTGTATTCCGTAAATTAAATCTTGTAGCATCTTCAATATCCTCATGAGTGAAAATTCTATCAAGAGAAGAATTTTTACCACAAGTGTCTGCACAAAATGCCATCTTGCCGCACTTTACACTTTCTAAATTCCAAGTATCAGCAAACACACGATTTAAATGTCCTTCTGATAAAATTTCAGTTAATGGTTTTAAGTTAAGATCAAACTTTTCCCAGCCATAATCATTTAGTGCCTTATGTAGTTGCATACTTTCAGTACCTGTATATGTGCTGTTTAAGTGTGTTCCTACATAACAACACGGCATTACACGCCCAAAATTATCTATAAATATTTCAGTACCAAAAGTTTTATGACTTTTACAATTAATTTCTACGTTATCCCATTTAGTGTCAGCAATGTTATCATACACTTTTACAACTTGTGTTTGGTAATGATTAATAGATAAATGTTTTTTCTTTTTATTAAGATAGTATTCAGTTTTATCAAAAGATTGATAATATTCTTCTACAGGACCAGTTGGATTTTCTAAATTCCTATTTTTAGGATCTAACGGAGCATCAATATAATATTCTAATTCGCCATCTTTAGTTAATGCCGGTAATCGTTTTAGCGAAACTCCGTTATCTACACCTAGTGCCTTTTTAGGAATAAATTCTGTAATATTAAATTCTTTACAGCGATCTTTAGCTTCTTCAAGTTGATGTTCGTTATGTGCAAAAATTAAAAAATCCCAAGCACTTCTTGGATTATGCTGAGTAAATGCTTTAACATTTGCTTCTAATTTATTCCATTCAACATTCCTACGATATAAATGATTACTATTTTCAAGTCCGTCGATACTAAATGTCATTAGCCAGTGTTTCTTTTTTGAAAATAATTTACCCATTTTAGACCACCAGCTTGGAGTTCTCATGCCGCCATTGGTATTCATCATAATGTTTGTGTTGGGAGACGTTTCTGCAATATGTTTACAGATTTCATATGTGTCTCTAGCAACACCTGGATCGCCGTGAACACCGCAAAACATTATTAAATTTATTTGTGTTAATATATCGTTAGGAATATACTTTTTAAATAACTCTAATGTGATTTGACCTATTTCTAAATCAGGTCTTGTCAACGGACTGTTATTATGGAATCTTACACACATAGGACATGCAGCATTACATGCATTAGTAAGCTCCATATGTATCTGTACAGTATTTTTATCTGACCACATTTGTACTATCCGTAATTTTCATAAACTTGTTTACAATAATTGTAAAATTCTGTATATTCGGGAAATACTTCTAACAAGTTTAGACCAACACGTTTATCATTTTCAGTAAAGAAACTGTAAAAGTCTCGACGACCTTTTTGTATTTTTAACGGGTCGACTGGATTTTCTTTCATAAAGTTTGTAACCCGTTTAAATTTTTCATATTCACTAGGTTTAAATTTGTCACCATGTGAATTAATAAACTCTAGTGTTTCGTCCATATAAGAATTAAAACTTTCAGGTAAAATATTAATCATCCAATGATGTGGTTCTTTTAGATACGGTGTATCAAACCCAATAGCATCTTTGCCAAACTCTTCTCGCCATTCTAAAACTTTCTCTAGTAAACTTTTAAAGTTAGTAACACACAAGACATTAAAAGTACACATTAGATTTACTTGAAATCCTCTGCGCATTGCTTCTTTTAAATTACGTTCCCAATGTATTAGATTCATTCCGGTACGCATATATTCTGCTTGTGGACCCCATGTATCTATACTTGTAAACAAACTAAACTGTTTAATTTTTTTATTTTCTACCAAAGAGTCTATTCTATCATAAAACTTATCTATCTTATTTGTTGTAACTCCTAAGTTACTATTAAGACTAATTTCTAATTGCGGTGCAGGTTCCTTCTCTAGTAAATCTAAAAACTGCATAGACCCAGGATTCATCAGTGGCTCGCCGCCAGTGATACGTAATGTCCAAAGATCCTTGCGTAAACTTGGCCACCATTTCCAAAATGCTTCTACATAAGGATTGTCATCTTTAGGACCGTAGTATGTACCGTGTTCTAAAAAGTCAATCCCGTACTGATTATATGTTAGATCATAATTACCATGTTTTTTAATTTCGTCCATCCATAATGTACTAGCCTGAGGCGAGCAATATCCACAACGATAATTACATCCATTGCCAAAACTAACTTCTAAATATCTTGGATTTATATCTTTATCCCAAGGCATATCTGCAAGTGTTTCAATCATAGGTTCTGCATAACTACTAGCACTATGAAAATGCCTATCACTAAGATGTTCTCCTGGCAAGTCTTCAATATTCCAACAATAATAACATTCGTCCGGGCGGCCGCCTTCTAGCATAGTTTTACGCTGTTGCTTTTTCCATTTTGTATTATGTAATGCACTTGGATTATCTTGTATTTCTACTAATGGAATATGATGCGGACGTGGATGATAACAACTATGATTATCACCAGTATGTAAATAAAGTGTTTCATGTAACCATTTTTGTGTGCAGAAGCCGCAACCTACTTTGTTTAGTCTATCTTTTACTGCATCTACTCGTTTATCTCTGCTCATATTGTTCTCTACATTGGTTATAAAAGTTTTGAAGACTAGGAAATGTTTCTAGTAAGTTTGTATTGCGTCTTCTATCGTGTTCGTTGAAAAACAAATAGAAATTTATTTTTGCTTGTTCTTCTTCAACTGTATTTAATGGTTGTTTTGCCCATTCATAAAGTCTTCTGACTTTATCAACTTCAAAATCTTTAAATCCTTGATACCTATTTACAGTAGTTTCAGGGTTTGCTTCCATAAATTGTATGCTTTCTAGTAATGGTGTTAGCATATTTTCATTTGCTAGTTGCATACTCATCCACTTAGGATCATGTAACATAGGAGTATCTAACCAAATTAACTGCCTGTCGGTATTAAATTCTTTGCGTAATGCAAGTATATTTTTTATATATTCTGTCCAGCCAGGTAGACTTAATAAATTAGCAGTTATAATAAATGTAAGGCTGTGATTTTTACCTTTTGTAAGATATTCTCGTATATTTTTATACAGTATATCAAAGTCTAGTCCATTACGAATATATTCTGCTTGTGATCCCCAACTATCTAGACTACAGTATAACATAAAATGATCTACGTTATCAGTTACACTATCTAAATCATCCATAAATCTTTGCCATTGATTCTTAGGTGGACAACAATTACTAGTAATCGATAGTTGTAACCTATTGTGTGGATTATTTTTTACGTAGTCAAACACTCGAAATGTGTTTTTATCCATTAGAGGTTCGCCGCCTGTCATTCGAAATGTTTTTAGTGTAGAATATACATCAGGAAGCCATTCCCAAAAAGCTTTTACATAAGGACTTTCTGGTGAGTTATTAATGCCCATGCCATCGACCCATCGAGGATCATTATGGTTACCATGTATTAATTTATAAGCACCGTGTTGTTTTATTTCTTTATGCCATTCTGTACTTAAATGAGGGCTACAATATGCACATTTAAGATTGCATGCTTGATTAAAGTTTACTTCTAAATATCTAGGCTTTGGAGTTTCTTCGATTTGTGCTGCTTCAATAAGATCAGGCTCGTAAACATCTTTACTACGATATGCTCTGTCGCTCATATTACCTTGATCTTCTAATGCCCAACAAAATTCACACTCTTTAGGTCGTTCGCCTTTGAGCATTTTAGTACGTTGTTCTTTTTTATGCTTTGTGTTGTGTAGTGCGTCAGGCGATGCAGCAAGTTCTTCTAAAGGAATATGATGACTAGGAGGATGATAACAACTATGTGTTCTACCGGTTGGTAAATGTAAACTAACACTATACCATTTAGCTAGACAGAAACTAGGACTTACACTGTTAAGTCCTTCTAATAATTGTTTACTACTTTCGAAGTATACGCTTTGGTATTTTCCTTTAAGTAGTTCAACTTCGTCACCTCTCTGGTCTTTGCTCATTCTGGATCGATTATAAACTGCTGTTGAGGATTTCTACTAGGATTCTGATATACTGTTTTAAAGAATTTACTTTGTTGTGCATTTAAACATTCTTTAGCAATAGGAATCTCAAGTTCGTTAATTAATTTACAACCCAAGTCTTCAGCTTCATCATAAACTTCGTGTTCGGAATCGATGCAAGAACGAACTTCATTTTCCCAATAGTTGTTCAGCCATTTAAAATCACGAACATTTACAAAGTCCCAATCAGTACACATTGTTTTGTACAGGCCTTCACGGGCGCCATAGATTGCCCATTTACCGTTGTCAACATCTGCACCAACCATAAGCCATATCCACAGTCGATGTAAATTTTTCCAATGCCCTCGTAAAAAATCATCTTTAGTAGGTTTTATACCTCGGTCAAGTGCCATTTTAACACCCTCCCTAAATCCGGCTCGCCATGCTTGATGTGGTGTTGCGTTATTATACACATCACTATACCAACTATTTTGCTGTATGTATTCTAGGTCCCAACAAAAGTCTACCTGTGCTTGTAAATTATTTGGATCAGCATTTTCATGTGTTTTCATATTCAGCACATAATTCTTTGGCCAGCACTTTAGTCCACCATTGCCGTACATTAATCCATTAATAATATTTTTGCCGCACCAACTTATTACACTATTTTCTAAATTAGGATGATTAGAAAGATCTAGTACTTGTGTAAAAAACTTAGGATGTACAATATTGTCTCCATCGACTGTAATAAAGCGATCTGTCTCTGATAATTCCGCACATGCCTTGTGTGCAGCATCGCTTCCTTCTACACCATGTACCCGTTTTGCCCATGGCACTTTAGTTAATAAATCTGCATAGTTTTTATCAGCATTTGGTTCATCGTACGACAAATATATAATGTCATAATCTAAAATTTTAATTTGGCTCATGTATTTCTCTTTTAGAATAGGATACTAGTCTCTTATTAGTATATATACTGTATTTGGTTACATCTGTTTCCTTGTGATTTAAAAATTTAAAAGACACAGTTTGCTCATTTATAAGTTGATGCATACTAGCTGAGAAATGTCTGTATAATATATTTGGATTATTTTCTTGTGTTATACTAAACCATAATATTTCATCCAAAACTCCGGCATTATTAATATTATTTCTTGCTGTTAAATTAAGGTCAAGGTGTAGTTGCCATTCGTTTAATATATTATCTTTTGTAATACATAGCTGTGCCGGACCAACTTGTGTAATTTTATGTATTAGATTATCTATATCTAATATAATCTTATCATCTTCATGTACAATATGGAATTTTGCTTTTTGTAGATCATACGTAACTTTATAATTAATTAAACTTTTAGTTCCGTCTATAAATTCGCATACTTCGTTAAACGTAGTTGTGAAATAAGTATCTAGTGCCGGCTTATCTCTAGTTGAAATAGAAATAATTTGTCCAGTATCTTTTTCGTAGTACACCTTATAGTATAACGGCTCAGCTTTTTTTGTTTTAGGTATTTTAAATCGCATTTAAATTCCTATTATTTTTTCATATGTTTCAATTATATCGTTTGTGATAAAATCATCTTCGGTATAATGAAATATGTTATTTTGCTTGTAATTACCAATATACAATTGTGCATCATCTGTTAGATATGTACCGACTTCTTTTTGCCAACTATCTTTTAATCCTTGCCAATTTTGTATATTTGCTTTCATATGAGTAAACATTGGTGCATGTTTACTATTACTAGTAACTATAGATTCACAGTCTAATATTGCTGTAGCTAGACTGCTACTAATATCCATACTTGCAAAATTTTGTAAATTCATATTATGCAGGTTAAAAAAGTCATTATAATTATTAACAATAATATCCAATAATCCATAAAATTCGTATGCGAATTTAGACTTTTTAAAATAATGTAGTCCGTAATATACATTAGGAAGTTTAAATTTATTTAATTTTTTTCTATAAAACTGATTATTAGCTATTTCGTTTCGATATGTTTTTACATTATTGCATATCCAAAAGTCATGCGTTTCAAAATATGTTTGCCAATTAGAAAGATCATTTAATATTAGCATATCAGTATCAATAACAACAGTATCTTTAAAAGGACATGCATGAATGATTTTAAATCTATTATGTATTTTCCATTCATATTTGTGTGCAGAGTCACCCCACGGGATTTCTACTACTGCATCAAATAGTTCTTTATACTTACTAGGAACTTTATCGTTAGTAATTAAACAAATCTTGCTTGTAGGGTTTGTATGCCTTATACTCATTGCAGAAACACACGCTTGTTGTACGTAGTTTACATCTGTACTATTTTGAGCTAACATTGTAAAATTCATTTAACAATTCTCCCAAACTAAATTTATTCATTACATGCACATTCATATTCTTTGTTTTAGATAGAAAATATTCTCCAGGGTGTGTTTTCTTTTCAAGTAAGAAAGTAAGATTATCATTATCAATTTTATGACAGAAATCTCTGTCAGTAATATAATATTTTTTACCCGGCATTTGTTTTGCAAATGACCCTTGTTGAAATCCATTCATTATATGAATAGCAATACTAAAAGCAAAATCATTTCTGTATGTAATATAATTTAATCTATAAACAGATTTATAATGATACCAATTATCTTGTATATGCTGAAGGAGATCAAAGAAGATTTTGTTACGTTTTGTTTTTGTAAAATATACACACGTAGCCCAATAAAAATCTATACTTGTATCACTAATTTTATTAAACTCAGTTGTTTTAGAAAACTGTGTATTAATATTAGTAGCGTCTTTATAAATTAGAAAATCATCGGTTACTTGAAAACAATTTTTAAAACTATCATTAGATATAATATAGTCTGTATCTAGTAATAATGTTTTATCATAAGGCGAAAGTTCGTACGCATAAACTCTTGTATCATTTTTAAACGATGCGGATTTATTATAAAACGCTCCTGAATGAAACTTTCTTTTGTTAGAACTTGAATTAGGTTTATATATTACCTTATCAAAATTTGCAAAAGTATTAGCGTATTCAATATCACTTGTAACAATTGATGTAGGTATATCTAAATGTTTTTTTATTCTAGCAGCAAGAAAATCTGCTTGCATAATATAATCAAATAATCCGTTATTATATGCAAATAATAAACACCCGTTAGTCATTAATAATATCCGTTATAGACCGTTTTACTTTTATATTATTATATTCATTTAAGTATACGTTTGTAGCTGTTGCATAACAATCAACTAACTCATCTGTAAACTGTTTAAGATTTTCAATATTACACGGCAAATCGTTACAATCTATTAGTGTTGTAGTTTCTTGTTTAAGTTGTAGTAACGATGTACAAAAGGAAATTAATGCAGGAGTTGCTAGAAATTTTGAGCCGTTATGATAGATATCAATACTAGCGTAATATTGTTCTTTTAAATTATTTTTTTGCGCTTGATGAGTTAGCATTACATTACTGAAATCTAATGCTTTTGATAATTTTTCGTCCACGAAACTCTCCTAATAATTATATATTATACAGTATAATTAAGAAGTTGTCAAGTCCTAAAATTGATCGTTTATAGTTAGTGCAGGATACTCTTTACCCAATCCGGTTGCTGTTCTTGCTGTTACTACTGCTGTTATCGTCCCTGTAACATTCTCATCTATACTAACTGGATAAGGATCTCCCGGAGTAGTGTCGTCACCGACATCATTATCACTGTATGTTAATAAAAATCTTATTGAATTAGTATTTGTTTGCCATGCCTCTATTTTAAATTCGTTTTCACTATATACACCAGTTCCGGATTTAGACATAACTACAAGTCTATTAGAATTATCATATGCTGACCAATCAGTATCATTAGAAGTATCGGAATAAATGCCGCTAACTCCTGAATTTACTGTTGCAGTTCCGGATACTATTTCACTTCCGGCTACGCTAATCTTATATGTTCCCATATTATTAAGCATTGTTTGCCATATTTCGTCTTTAGTAGCAGGTGGAGTATTTACTTCATTTCCTGGAATTGATGTTCCGCCTGCTAAATTACTAGCAATTGTAATATACCCTCCAGAATTGAACCAAAATCTTCTTTCATTAAAATTCTGCCAGGTAAGAGTAAACCCAAATGTAAGTGTTCCGTTCCATTTAGTAACTCTAGCATTTGTAGTAAGTGTAGCTATCTCTGACTGTCCTACTCCAACTAAGAATTTGCCATTTTCGATATCATTAGCTGCGTTTTCAAAATCTAAAAACCCTTCATCTAAATCAGATGTTGCTTCAGCACTAGTACTGTTTTCTCCTGGACCGACATCGGCAGCAAAAGCACCTACAAGTTCACCAGTAGACGGTGCATTTAATCCATCAGTAGCATTTGACCAAGTAATTGGAATACCTACTTGATGTTTTCTAGCTTTAACTAGGTCGTTATATAATGCCTGCATATCGCTCGCTTGTATAACATCGTTGTCAACTTTAGTTGAGCTTTCTAGTGGAACGCCATAACCTCGGATTCCGCTGTCGCCGTTACCTAGAATACGATTTGCTTTACTTCGAATAGCATTAAACGAACTTGCTGTAATTATTTGATCTACTTGTGCTGCCATTTTTTTCTCTCTAATTTACGGATCATTGTTTGCAGTAATCCCAAAGGATCTTGAAGCTATAATTGTCCCGGTGCTTTGTTGACGAATGTCAATAGTACCAGCAACACTGCATGAGCTTGGATCTGATCCCGAGTCTCGAACTCTTAGTTTATGATAATCTTCTGCAGGATACCAAGTTCCTGATGTAGGTATGGTTCCTGGAGATGCAGTATATGGATTTGGAGCACTAGTATACGATCCGTAGGTGCTGCCGCCGCCGGTTAAAGTCACTGTGTATGTAAACCTAACTTCATAGTCCGAAGCATTGCCTGAGTTTAACCAAACTATTAATGGAGTTGCTGTACCCGGATTACCAAAATATTCGGTATAAACTGATCCTGGATTAGGATTAGGTGATTGTGCCGTGCCATTCCAATACAAGCTACTGCTACACGATCCGGACAAACCGTTACTAACTGCTGATGCAAATATGCTACCATTAAGCGAAACCGGGTCAGCAGCAGTTGTTAAATCTTGTTTTATAGTAATTGCTTGATTAACATCATCGGTTGCTGATCCTAATTTACGAATTTTTAAATTAAGTTCTGAATTACCAAGTTCACCTGTTGCTGTGCCATTAGCATAAATTCTAACAGGGTCAGTCATTGTAATCCACGTTCCAAATTGTACCGCATCTGTAGTTGTAGTAATATTCCAATTTTGAGTATATGAAGATCCTGTTTCAGGTGTACCTCTGTTTACAGTTGTAGTAACACCGCCTGAGGTTACAGTAGTTGATGTTACTGTTTGTGCGTTTCCTGCTGGTTGAACTCTTGTATCTTTAATTTTAACCCCTAAATACCAAACTTCTATGTCAGCATAAGTTCCATTATAGTCCTGAGTAACTCTCCAATTATTATATCCTGAACTGTAAGTTGGAGAAGATGTTGAATTTGGACCTGTACCGTAAAGACTACTATTTGAATTTGATACTTCTGTAATCTTAACTTGCCAGTTATTTCCAGCATTTGTGCTTTGAATTGGTGTTGGTAACCACGGAGTGCCTTGAGCAGTACTTGGTGTAATTGAATAATTGCTATTATTATATATTAATAGATATCGATCAGTAGTTCCGTCTACATTTAATGTAAACCCAATACGCTCGTCTCCGTCGATAGTATTTCCATTACTATCGTCATCAGCTAACCATAATGCATTAATTTCTTGTGCTGTTTCCACATACTGGGCTTCTAGATTTATAGTATTACCACTAGAAGATTTTGTAGATGTACCGTTATCGTCTGTTATTTTAACTTCAAATACTACGTCAGAACCGCTAGTTATTCCTCTAGTAGTAGCACTAGCACTAGTATCTTCGGCGATCCAATCAAATGTTCTTCCTGTGCCGTCTGCTAATGTATACCAAGTGTTTGGTGTTGAATTATTAGCAGGTGTTCTACTACCATCTTGTTGATTTGATGTTGTAGCTGTAACTGTATATCTAGCTTCAATTGTAACTGTTCCAATACCTACATAGTTAATATATCCTATATATTGCTGAGGGACTCCAATATCTGCATCAAATGTTCTTGAAATTATAGCAATTCTACTATTTGCATTATCATTTGTTATAGTAACATCAGCAGTTGCTCGTGCTGTTGTATTAGTGCTATCAACAAAATGCGTTAATACTCCCCATCCGGTGTGTGGAATTGCTGAAGGGAAGTCTTCAGAACTGGATAAAACAGTTGTGTCTGAGATTGTAACTTCTGCTGTTCCGCCTAATCCGTTATCTAATGTTAAACTAAAAATTTCGTCGCCTTCGGATCCAACTTGATCTGCTGCTGCTGTAAAAGTTATATCTCGTGTGTTACTTTGTATATTAAATGTACCAGTTAAGCTTGCACCATTTATATCAGCCGATGTAACTCCTGTAATTGTGTAAGCAACTAATGTTCCATTTGGAAGGTTAGTTGTATCAAGTGTAACTACAAAGTTTTGTCCTTCATCAACTGTAGAAACATCTGTACTTAATGTATAGCTTGTAGGTGTTGACCCGTCAAGCGTTACATCTTCTGTAGCACTAGGTTCAGGTATTCCTAAAAATGTGCTAGGTGTTACACTTTGTACAACACTAGAAATAGTGCCTGTAACATTTTCGTCAGTTTTATAATCATATGCATCAGCATTTCTATCATCTCCGAGATCCGCATCAACAAAAGAAACTGTAAATCTAATACCTTTGGTAGATACATTTCTTGCTTCAATTAGATAGTAGTTTTCAGCGTATAATCCCGAACCGTCTTTTCGAAAAATTTGTTGATCTGAATTTGTTAATTGGTAGTTGCCAATTGTTGTGGATGGAGTACCCGAAGCTGAGTTTGGTTGTGTTGTTCCGTCTCTTCCAAAATCAATATTAGACATTACATTGAGCATTGTCTGCCATATTTCATCTTTTTCGTATGCTGGAGTGTTTGGATATGTTTGTGTTTGGTCTCCAGCTACACTATTACCGCCAGTTAAGCCAGCAGTAAATCTAATGCGACCGCCTGCATTAAAAAAATGTCTACGAGCATCTGCATTAGAAAAATTTACTGTAACTGTATGTGATACTGTTCCGTTCCAATTTGGTGTTCTTGTATCTGAAACTAAACCGTCGATTGTAAAACTTCCGTCGCCTGGGAAATCTGTAGGAAAATTATTTGCAAAAGCAAGAACGTCAGTAGCAACTGCTGAAAAGTCTAAAAATCCTTCGTCGTCATCAGTTGTACCATCAGTGACATCTATCGAAGCTGCTGCGCCAATAATTTCAACTGCTGATGGTGCGTTTAACGGATCCGAAGGTAACCAGGCAAAATTTGCACTTGTCTCGGAAAATCCATTTTGGTGTTCTTTAATAAGTTCTAAATCATTATACAATGCTGACATATCAGCTGAAGTAATGATATCGCCTTCAGTTTTTGCAGAACTAGATACAGCACGACCGTAACCAATTTTTTGATCAACTCCGTCGTCGCCTAAAACTTTTATAACTTTATTTCTAATTCCGTTGTAATCATCTGCATCAATGATATCGTCAGCTACTATTGCCATTAGTCATCCTCATAAATTCGGTTCTTACCTTACTATGAGTATTTATCAAAAGTTAAACTAGTGAAAATAACTTATAATTTTAAAATACACTCGACTAGCTTTTCAGATATATCTAAGCTAGTTTCTAATGCAACACCGACTCTAGGATTTCCATTATACTTAGTACTAGCAGTACCGTCAGCATCTACATAGACAATTTGCCCTTTTCGAACTTCGCCAATACATCTTACCGGTACTCGTCCTTCTAACGCAATTGCTTGTCCGCTTGATTCGCTATTCATTAAATAAGCAGGGTTTTCTGATATAACACCTACTGGAAAACTATCTAGTAAACACGGAGCAATTTCATGTGCAACATCTTCGCATACATGCATAACTGTTCCTACTGGATGTGTTTCTCCTGTAGTGTATTTTTCTGCTAAGTCAGCAAATCTAGCACTCGTTGCTACACCTTCAAATACATCTGCAAGTATTTTATTTTCAGATGTTCTAATTGCAATTGTGCCGCCTGTAGATGATTCAGAAGCATATGTATAAGCACTACCTGTATTTCCATTACGTAATTGGTTTGCATTATCAGCAATACCTTTGAACGAAACTGCATGTACTTCGTCAAATTTTAAGTTAGTTTCGCCTATATTAAATGTTTCAGTAATAGCAGGCATTAATCCACTACTTGTTATTGATAGCGAGTGTGTATCGTTGCCTGATGCATTTTGAGTTACAAATTTAATTTCGTTTAAAGCACCGCTAGTATTTTTAATTACGCCTTTATCATTTACGCCACCGGCTTCGGTACTTAAACTAAAAACTCCGTCTATAATCATTCCTTGTGATGCTTCAATAAGTTGATCAAATGTTGGATCTCCAGATTGTACAAAACTTGATGCTGCTAAACCTTGTAACCTATCAGTGTCAGTTGCCGTACCATGGAATCTATATGCTGTAGAAGTTTCACCTGTAGCGCCTTCTGAATCACGTAATGTAATACCTTGTCTTACAATACTAAATCCATCAATTGTATTTCCAGCAACGTTTTTAATTGTAAATGTATCAGGGGAGATTACAGAAATCGGAACGTTGTTTACTGTTGAAATAATTACTGCTTTGGCTATATCTGATGTATCTAAAACAGTTTTACTAATCATTTGAGTAGTATTTTCGCCTGCACCTTGTGGACCAATTAAGATAAATTCTGTACCATTGTAAACATATAATTGATCGTTAGCAGTATCCCACCAAAAATCACCTTGGGCAAGTCCTGTTGGTTGAGTAGAACTTGTTTGAGATCCACCAATTGTTCTCCAACTACTATTACTATCTCTAAACTTCATTTTATCACTAGAACTGTCATACCAAACTTGACCGCTCAACGGTTTAGGTGGCTCATTTGCTCCTGCAAAATTTTCTAATAAGAACAAAAAGTTTTCATTGTGTATTTCGCCGTATCCAGCGTAGTTTTTACCAACAAATTTTATATCTGTTGTTTCATCCAAAGTACCGTCTTGAACTGTAACAAGTGGTGTCCTGTTAAATCTATCAATTTGATAAGCCATTTCGTGCTTCCCCTAATATGTTTATTATATATATTTATTCATTATGGACTAGGACTTGCATCTACTGTCCATACTCCGTTATCAACAATAAATGCTCTAGTTTCTCGCGAAACTGTTAGTGTTACTGTCGTTGTAAGTGAATTTGGTAATGTAATACCTTGTACTACTGTAACCGGGCTTCCTGAGCCTCCTACAGGTTCAACATCCACAGTACTTACTACTGTAGATCCTGATATGTTTATTGGATCAGAAGTTTGATTACCATAGAATGTACAAGCTACCCTTGCTTCTTTACCATTATTAACTTGTATCACAGGATATAAACTTGTTAATAATAAAATTATTTGATCGTTTGTTGTAGACGCCCAACCTGTTGTATCAAGTGCAAATATAATACGCTGTGTTAAATTTTGTGTATCTACATAAGTTTTATTAGCTGCGTCAGCGCCAGCTGTTGGTGTTAATAAATTTGTAATTTTACTAGCAGAAACGTTAATATCGCCGCCTACATTTATTGTAAATCCTGTACCAGATGATCTTGATAGTGTGCTTCCGTCAATTCTAGTAGTATCAACATTTAGTTGTGTAAGTGTGCCTAAATTTTGTAAATTACTATTAATAACACTACTTGCTAGTGTTGTTTGTGATAGTATATTAACATTATTAATTTTATAAGATTTGTTGTTTGCTAAATCAATATTTTCACTTGATGTCCAACTATTACTACCGTTTACCCAATTAAAAGTTTTATCAGTAGCTCCTTTTAATGTGATGCCGCCATCTGCTGCTGTAAGGTCTGTAGGTGTATCAACATTACCAAGTACAATATTTTTATCTTCGACTTCTACAGTTTCAACATTAGTTGTTACACTATCGCCTTCAACAATAAGATTACCTGTAATTCTTGCATCGCCTGTAACATCTAAATTATAGCTAGGATTGCCGTTAAAAATACCAACTCTTTGTGTGTTTGCTTTAATAGTTACTGCATTTGATTGACTTAAAGATGTTAGTACACCTCCACTAGAGTTAACTACAATATTAAAATCTTGGTTTGCTCTAGTATTTCGTATAGTGTATCCATTTTCAATAACATGTGTTGTTTCACCATTAACTCCTACAGTCAACCCTTGACTAGATTGCAATTCTAAACTACCTATAATTACCCCATTTTCGTCATTTTTTAACAATCTAGATTCAGGAATAATTTCTCCTACAGCACTAATTAAGTTTTCAGAATTAAGTGATGTTCCTCTAAACTTAAAATCGTCGATTGTATCAGTAGTACTAGGAATAATATTTACTCCACGTTTAATAGTTCCTGCAGGATTATCTTCTGTTACTAATTCAGAAATTATATTTCCTGGTAACGGATTAGGATTAAAATCTGTGCCGGCGCTTATTATTGCTTGTAAAGAATTGTTTATAAAAAGTTTTAGTACTGTGCGTCCTCTTAGTCCACTATCAAATATAGTGTCTGCAAATACACCTGTTTGGCCTTGATTTTTAGTGTATGACGGACCTATTAGTATCCACTCTAAACCGGAATATAAGAAAAATTGATTTTTTGTTGTATCGTACCAAGTATCGCCTTGAATTGCGCCGGAAGGCTGTAAATTACTAATATAACTACCTGCAGCACTTTGAAATACTGTTCCGTCATAAATTTTGAGTTTATTTTCACTGGTGTCGTACCAAAGTTGTCCTTGTATTGGACTTACTGGTTCGTTTGGATTTGAAAAATTCTCTAAAAGTTTTACAAAATTTTCATTAAAAGACTCACCGTATCCTTTGTAGTTTCTACCTACTAAACTTAAATCTGTAGTACTTGTATCAATAATTCCGTCAATTAAATCTACAAGTAGTGTACCGTCTGTTTTGTTTACTTGATATGCCATTTATTTTTCCTTATTCCTTGTTTGCAAATATAATATAATTAACAGTTGCATAGGGAGGCATAATATCTAAGTTTCTACCTACGAGTTCGTTATCTACAGTGTTATATTCACCATTAGCATCTATTCCGCCGCCGCGTATTTGCCCTGATGATGGTATACCACTTATGTTTTCTGCACCTGTTGGTATACTTAATGATGGAACATTATTACTTACATCTTCCTCAGCTGGTAAGTCGTCTCTAATAGCATAATGTTGTATGCCGCCTGGCGAAACTAAACTGTGTTCGTGTGCAGGTAAGTTATTTTTCTTAATTGTTTTACTTTCAGCACCAGCTCTTCCGCCTACAAAACTTGCATTAACATCCTGTGTTGTAGCTGCTGGGACGCCGCCCATTGTATCTGCACCTAGTAAAAATCTTCCTCTAAAATCTGGTAATGCAAAGTGTGTTGCTAATGAGTTCACTAACTGACTTGCATCTTTAAAATTATATTGTATAACATTAAATAATTCTTGATATACTTGTATTTGTATTTCTCTACCATCACAAATTAACCATCCTGCTGGAGGTATTAGCCCGGCAAACGGAACAATCATACCAACAGGATTTCTAGGTACTGTAGCAACAAGATTAGCTTGTGTAATTCTATGTAACCCGTCTTGCTCTCCTACTACCCTATTAATTAGTATTTCGTCACTAGTTTCAACTGTATCTGTTAGAGGTTTGTCAGAAACAAATCCCGGAGCAATACTTGTAGTAAATGTTTTAATAAGTGACCCTGCTCCGTCAAAGGTAAACGATTCAGAACTAACATCACCTAGCATCCTAAATTCAGTTGCGTTTGTTAGTTTTGATGCTTCTGATGAAGCTCCTGTAACTGTGCCTTCAAATGTACCGTCAAATACTCCTGAAAATTTAGTTGCTTCGATTAGACTAAAACCAGTTAAAGTAGGAAGATTAGCAGCATCTAAATCAGGATCAGTAGATATATTACCTGCTACCTTTATTTGTGATGCAAATGTTGCATCTCCTGCTACTTTCATATTACCTGCAATACTCGCGCCACCCGCTAATACTAATGCGCCCGACGAATAATCATCATTAAATTGTACATCAGCATCATCTGTTCCGGAAATACTAACATTAGTTTCAACTTTTAAATCGCCCGAAACATCTAAAGTTGCTTGCGGATCTTCATTAGCAATACCTACAGAATCATTAATTGTTCGAATTACAGTTTTGTAATTACCTGATTCTTCTTTAAGTTGTATATCTACGCTTGCACCTGTAAAGTTACTTCTTATCAAAGCACGATCACTTGCTGCGCCTATAGTAACTTGTCCGTTTTCGCCTACAGTAATACCTTGGTTATTCTTAATTTTTAAAGTACTTGTACCTGTACTATTAACATCGCCTCTAAGGAAATTTTCAGCAGATACGTTAGAATTACTTACAACAAGAGATTCTGCACTCTGTGCAATACCATTGTATTTAGGTACACCGTTTTCAAAGTTTCTTGTACTTAAATTATACCCAGGACTTAATTTTGTAAATCCTCTAATTGTAACTTTTGGAGTAAATCCTTGTTGTGAAACAATTGCTACTGGATTATTGTCAACTTCAATTCTTAGTATGGTATATAATCTGTCGTCTGTTCCTAAAATTTGTTCTGCTCTTACACCTGTAGCAAGTCCTTGACTAAATTCAGGACCTACTAATATCCATGCTCCGCCGTTATTAAGATACAATTGTTGATTAGCAGTGTCAACCCAAAGATCGCCTTTAAGACTAGTGTCTATATCAGGTTGGTTATTACCTTTTTTAACTCCGCCACTTGCGACCCAGTTTGTTCCATCATAAACTTTAAGTTGATTAACAGTTGTTGAATTATCGTACCAAACTTGTCCTTCTGCAGGATTAGCTGGAGGATTTGGTGCAGCAAAATTTTCTAATAGGTGTAAAAAGTTTTCAGCAATGTCCTGGCCGTAACTTGTGCTTTGTTTTCCAGGAAATTTTAAACTTGTATCAGTATTAATTTCTCTGTCTTCAACAATAAGCTCACCCTTATTAATATTGTCAGTAAATCTAACGGTATAAGGCATTACGAATTACCTCCGCTCAAACTTTGTACTCTTACAGTATAATCAATTTGTATAAGTCTGTTTAATGATTTTTGTACAGGATGAAAAACAACGTGAGTAAGCAGTCTACCCCCGCCTAAGCTTCCTGTAGAACTTGTAGAACGTAATCCTAATTCGTCAAAGACATAAAGTGCATCTTGATCAGTGGCAGTATCAAAAGCATCTTGTCCATCCGGTTCGCCATAATCAAGTAAACATGTAACTAAAATGTCAGTATAATTTGTACCATTTAAGTGTCTAGTTTCAATTTTGTTTCTAGTAGGATCGATATTATTTTTATTTCGATCATCTACAATTTTTGTAAATGTTTGATTGTATAATCCTGCATTTGTGCCAGTACTATTTGGGGTCAAATATGTAATAATACCGGTTGGATCAACATTTGTACCTCCATTGCCAAAGCTCATTTCTGCAATTGGGCCTTGTCCTGAATTGCCCAAACTCTCTGCTAATGCAATACTCATATTTTCGTAATGTATTGCGTTCTTTTTGTCTACAAAAACTTCACCAGATTCAGGATTATGAATCTTTATATGTCCTTGTAAATATACGCCACTGTTTTCATTAATCATTAGTTTGTTTACTCCTGCTAGTGTATTTATTCGGGTAATTCACTTATGCTTCCGCGCAAGAAATTTCCAATGTCATTTTGTAAGTCTTTTATAGGTGTTCCAGCTGGACCCCATACTTGACCTGTTTTTCTAATTATTGTTACTCGTTTATCTTTATCAACAGGGTTTAAAAGTACTAATGTACTACCTGCTAACGTAAATTCAGGAGCAAGTGTTATATCACCTTCTGGTGAGTCTAATTCTGATCCTACAACAAATTGTTCTAATGCTGTTTTTCTTAATCTTTTACCAGCGGCAAATACTTCAAATTCATTTACACTATTTGGTGCAAAGTCTAATTCAAAATTTGTTTGACCCTGTGTTGCAATAAAGTTTTGTACATGTGTCTTATCAGCATACGGAATATTTTTCTCTCTGCCAGCCGGTTCAACTGTAGTACCTGCAAAGTGTGTATCTTTAATACCTGTACCTAATGTACCTCGGCGCAGCTGTCTTAATAAATTACCGTCTTTTACGAGATATTCTATTCTTTCACCGTTAATAAAGATAACACCTGGAATATTATTACGCCTATCTGGATCAGGTAATTGAGATGCATCTGCTACAGTAATACGTAAATCGTTATTAAATAAGTCTTCTTCTAAAGTTATATTTAACGCATTATCTAGTCTCTTATACATATTTCTGTTTAATATGTCTTGGAACTGTCTCCATGCAACTTTAGGTGTAGATAATGGAGCAGAGAAATGTATAATATCTATAGTATCGTCATGTTCTAACTGGTTATTAAGTATTACATGCTGCTTGTCTTCACTTAGTGAATAATCAACGTTTGGTTGTAATAGTTCACCGTTTACAATTGTCCATACATACTGCGATGCTATAGCAGGATCACTAAGTTTAATTTTACCTCCTAAAATACTATGGAAGCGGGTAAACTCATCTGTTCCTACAGTTAAGCTACTACGTGCTAATGCCGTATACGAGTATCTTTCTATTTCATTAACGCCATGATTACTAAAGGTATAAACATTAATTATATCGTTCTGTTGAGGTGTTGCAATGTTATTAGTAAATGTTAATACATTACCTTCAATTATATAATCAGCTGAATCCATTGTAAATAATTCAAGTTTATCACCTAATCGTAGTATACCTGGATCAAGTATAATACTTGAATTACCAATATTTACAAGATACTGTGTTCCTTGATTTAATAATTTATTGTTAAGATAAACTTTAAGCAACGATGGTTGTAGTGTAGATATTGGAACTTGGAATTTTTCAAATTCATACTCTCTTGTTAACGGATTGTCTACATTAAACTGTCTACTATACCCTGGCATTAAAACTTTATTGTCAAGTTCAACAATTGTATAGAAACCTTCAGGCTTACTGTACAACGGAGTTACTGGTAAAGTATATGTTCTAGTAGTACCGTCTGCAACTAATACAGACTTAGCAACTTTACTATAATTAATTTCATCGTTATTACTATAAATTTCATATTCTAATATAGAACCTGCTTCTGTATTAACAGTAAATTCAAATTCTACTCGATTATTAACACTCTTACGTGCATTTACTGCTTGTGGTGCGTGTACTTCGCCATCTATTGTAGTAACAATTTGAAGATCGTCTTGCCATGCAACACTTGTTTCGAAAATAGTAGTACTACCATCTGCAACATGAGAGTCAATATCTAATATATTTTGTCCGTTTTTACCAATTGTTAAAATTGTTAATAATTGATCTATAGCAGGTGCAGATGTAAATGTTAATGTATTTTGTTTAAGATCTATAGTATAGTCATTAACTATATTAGAGTTAATTTTAACAATAACTGCATCAGGACTATTTGGTTGTATTACTAAATCATAAACTGTTGTACCATCTGTAACAAAATTTTGGCTATAAATTTGCCCTGTGCCGGCACCTTGTCTTTCAAATACTTTTATATCTACTGTATCTAGTACTTGTCCTGCAACTAGTTCTTCAGTTCCGCCGGCATTACTTGGAGTTACAAATAGGTCCCCGTCTACTATAATGTCTTCAGCTGCTGTTCCGCCAGCATTACCATAGTTTAACTGTCCACCACTAAGTTGTGTATCATAACTATCAGGATCAGGATTTATTATACCTTCACTTGTAATTTTGCGTACAATTAAAACATCGTCGCTATTTAGGAATATACCTAACTCTGCAAGATCTATCAACTTTTGTTGTCCGTCTCCTACAAGCGAAGTTACAATAGCATTTGGATTTGTAGGACTACTTGGATAGTTAGGATCGTCTAATCTAACACCGTTTCTGTATATATTATATGTAATACCGTCTTCTAATACATTGTCTAACTCAACAGTAGTAGTTGTACCATCTGCATAAAACACATAGTCTTCGTATGTATTATCATATGTATCCCACGGTGTTGTAAACCATCCATCAGTATCCCATCCTGACTCAGTATCAAAATCAAAACTACGTACTTCGACGCCGCCAAAATCAATACCTTCCATAACTTGTGCTAAATCAGTACCTAACATACCTGCTGTAGGCTCGTAAAAATTTGTTACTCTATCAGCTGCATTTAGCATACTAATATCTTTAGAGTAATTTATAATTATTACACTATTAAGTGCAGGTGGAGTTGTAAATTTAATACGTCCTAACGATCTAGTATAGGATTTAGTAGTATCTTTAACATTTTCATATACATACTGGCTTCTTAACTGTTTCTCGCCATTTATAGTAATCTCAAGTTTATTATTTTTAAGATCCATTGGATATTTTAAATCAAAAATTAATTTTGCAGCAGTACCTGTAAATGTTTCTATTTCCGGTAACACATTATATACAAAAGTTTTTGATGTTCTATCAAACTTCATTGCAACATGCATTGTTTTTGTAAGGGTTTCGCCTAGTATTGCAGTAGCAATAGCAATTTCACCGCCGTCTCGAACACTGCCTTCTAAAATTACCCTTGGCGCACTAGTGTATCCGCTGCCAGGATTAATTATTTCAATTTTATTAACTTTTCCTTTGGCAATATAAGACTGAGCTACTGCACCAGTACCGCCGCCGCCTTCAAAAATCACCTTAGGTGGGTAAGTGTAACTTTTGCCACCGTCATAAATGCTTACTGAAGTAATTTTATAACCTGCATTGTCATACCAATTCTTATCAGGGTATTCATTAAATCTTCCTTCAGACCCAATAAATTGATTATCTCTAATTTTTAAATTACTAGGAACTATTTTACCTTCTTGATATATTGGCGGTACATCAAAATCTGATGTAAGGGTATTAGTATTATCAGTTCTTTCATACGAACTTAGGTATTCTCTAATATTTGTTTTATAAGGTTTTACTTCCTCAATATACTCATTATAGCTCGGTAAATTATCGTTATTAAACGTAATGTCTTCTCTTAGTTCACCTACATTATGTTTTGCTTTAACAAAACTAGTTTTGAATACCCAATCTACATTAGGCTGCTCACTTAATACATAACGTATACTGCTGAAAAATAATTCATTATATTCAAATCTTAAATTATCTACTAAAATATCATATCTTAGTGCATCTAATATATTTCTAATTTCAGCAGTTGGTTCATTATCATAGAAGTTTCCATCGAATGTAAAACTATCAAATCCTGATGCGTTAGTTGAAACTGTATAAACAGTTGGATCAATTTCAATTGTTCCATTTTCACGACCAATTGTAGTATAATCGTCAGTGTAATTTCTACTGCCTGTGTCGGCAGTCTTCTGTAATAATAACCAACCGCCGGAACCAATGTTACTAATCTTAGTTACATCTCCAATTCTATCGTCAACATTTTCTAGTTCATAACTTTGTGAAACTAAATGGTTTATAGTTGTAAATTGATTGTAACCTTCTGCAAACCAATTTGTATAGTTCCAATAATTATTAGTATTGTAAGACTGTACTTGTACTCTTTCCCATATTAAATCTATATGATTCCACTCATATATTGACCAACGTCCGTTTGCTGTTTCGTCATTATTAACTAGTACACGTAACTTTCTAAATAATAACTGAGTAGTATCTTCAAAATTTGTGCCGCCATTTAAAATCTCTATTGATGCTAGACTGCCGTCAATATTATTAATTGTAGTAGCAATTTCTAAATCTGACCCTGCACCTACAATATTATATGACGGTCCTTTAAGTGTACCGTTAATGTCTTTATACGATCTGCCTCTGTCTAATATTCGAGCCCTAGTAACAACACCTTCAGTAACAATTAAGTCAATAACCGCAGGTCTTGCCTTTGCTGTTCCAACAAACTGTAAATCGTCGATTGTATCAATTATAACATCGTATTCTCTTTTATACGTACTAGGTGGAATATCTTTACTTGTTAATCTTGTAAAGTCAAAGTCGTCAACTATAATATTTTCTTTTAATACAGAATTTGCTCTTTCAATAACCTGTTTTAAAGCTTCTTGTCTATTAATAAACCAACTTTGTCTTGGCTGATAGTTTATTCCGTACTTTTCTCTAACTGTTAGATCGTTGTCTGGAACATGACGTCCTTGAACATCATATCCTACTAAGCTGTCTATCCATTTTTGTGTTATTTCAGCAGACGGTTCACTAGTTTCTAATCCTTGTGATATTAATTGATACTGCGTATGTATATTTTGTTCTTGATTATCAAGGGTATAATAATCAACATGTAATACAATATCATCGTCTTTGAAAAGACTTTGACAGTTATATAAAACAAAACTATCATTACTTACTAATGCTGCAAATTGATATCCTTGAGCTTTTGGATTTTCTATTAACGCAGATACTTGACCAGCACTTATAGTTCTATCTTGATTACTAGGAACAGTTAATTTATTTTTAACCCAATAAAAATACTTTGTGCCAAAAGATTTACTAACATTATCATATGTTAATTTTTGTGAGTAAGCAGCATCACTGTATTTTGTTTGTCCGCTTATTCCTTTAGCATATCCTTGTGCTGTGTCAGCTTGTGCGTCCCACTCTGACGGTAATAAATTACTTTCTACCCATTCATACACATCTATAGAATATGTACTAATCATTGAGTTCCATGCCTGCGATTGCTCTAATGGATCTCCTTGATAATGATTATGGAACCTAGCTGTGCTAATATCCCACCATAATTTTCCTACATAATTAGACTCCCAATTATCAGTATCATTAAATATATTAATATCAGAAGTAACATTATATTTTGCAAGATCAATAGAACTTTTAAAAGTTAATTCTTGTTCTGCAGGTCCTGGGATCTTACCTTGATGCACATCAACATAGTCTAGATTTTTAACTAACTGTCCAGTTTTTCTGTTATATAGGAATACCTTTTTAATTTTATTTGTATCAACAATTGGATTAGTAGAGCGTATAACGTTCCAAGACTTTGTTCCTTTAGGAGAAACATAATCAATAACTTGTCCATCATTTATTCCGCCTTCTTGTGCAGGCTGCCCGGCACAGCCTACGTAAATATGATTTCTGTTTATTAATAAGTTCTCAGCAAACCTGCTAGATTTTATATCACTATATTCTAATTCTTCAGCAAAAATATACCCGTTATTAAATCTTTCATAAAGTGTAACACTTCCGCTATCAATTTGAGTATTAACAAATCTAGTAAATCTATTATCAATTATTGTTGTATCATCATCATAGGTAGTATTAACTGTTATATCACCGTTGAACGACGATATAGCAATAGTGTCTTCTGTAGCACTTACTTTTGTGCCAAATTTTCTTGCTAGATCAGTTTGGTTTCCAATTAATGTATTAGCAAGTACAAAACTTGTACCAATACGATCGTAAACATATACCTTACCAGTATCGTATCCGTTATCATCATTTCCTGGATCGCCGACAACTAAGGTATCACCGTTAGGAGTAATATCAATACTTGATGCCCATTGTGTATTACTTGTTGGTGCAACAAGTGTTTGACTCCAAATATATCTACCTTCTGAATTTAATCTATAAATTACAATTTTATTATCTGCGTCTAATGCAGTAGTAGTTTCTATACTTACAACTAGTACTTGGCCATTTTCACTTACTGCCATATCTTTACTAAAGTCTAGTAATGTGTCTACGCTGTCAAACAAAGTATCTGAATATATATTACTAAAGTTTGTACTAGGTACAAAGAAATTATTTTGTATATTTTGATCAAGTAATATCCAATTATTAGTATTAGTTGTCGGAACGTTAAAACTAAATGTTTTAGATTGATATAAATTTTCTTCGAACAATACAATTTCATCTTTTGCATAAGGAACTAGTGTACTATATGTTCCTCTATATCTGCTGTCGGTATCTAAAGCAAAATTGTATTCTACGTTATTATTATCAAATCCGTGTTTAATAACAAAAACTTTATCTTTAGAACTTACAAATATTCTATATAAATCTTTTTCTTGGCTTATTTCAACTTGTTTACCTAACTGCTCAACTGTAGTTTGAGGACTATTAGGATTATATTCTGTATCATTTGTTGTTACTGGAACTGTATATGTTCCTCGACGTTGCCAGTCTGTTCCTGTTTTAGTGTATACTATAAACACACCAGAATTATTATAGAAGCCCGAGGTTCCAGTAGCAGTTACAGGAATATTGTTTATTAATGCCCAGTCTCTATTTGTTGAAGCAGGATAACTAGCAGGTAGATTTGTTCCTGTTTCGTCTATTTTTTCAGAGTATATCCAATATTCTTTGTTTATATAACCAAATATATTTAGATCTTTAGTATTATCTGTTGAACCATAACTATCAGGATGTGGATCAAACGTAAACAAACTAGGATTAGAATTAAAGTAATCTTCAGGTGTAATTCCGCTTGGATTTTCTAGACCGTCATAAAACTTAGGTGCTGAACTTGTAGTTACAACTAAAAACTTACCTAAAGATGAATCGTGTCCTGCGCCTGCAATACTTACTTTTTGTATTTGACCCATTGGTCTGCGACCTAAACTATAGGGTGTATAATCGACCTTAATATCATTCCTATTTTGAAATCCTACATTTGTAATTGTAATATTTTTAACATATACTCTGACGTCAGCAATATTTCTTTTAATATAATGTACAACTTGTGCTCTAGCGCCAGTGACACCGTCCTCAATAAAATCACCTACACTAGGTTCAAAATAATCACTTACATCAGTATCAGGGTCACTTGGTACATCAATATCAGCAGTTTGTTTTGCTGTTAATAAGATATCGATGTAACCGTCCCAAATATCATTTACTGTATGAGGACTATCATTATGATTATTGTTGTTTACTTTAAGTATAACTTGATCGCCGTCTTGTCCGTCTAATTTAGATAAATCGTTAATCCCTTGTTCAGTATTAATCCAAACTCTAAATTCGTCATCTTCACTAAAGGATGCAGCAGCAGGAGCTCTAATTATCCATCTGCTGTCTCTAATATTTCTTACACCCGATACTGCGTCATATGCATCGCCTCTATGTGATAGTACTTGTAAATGACCCGGTTCTTTATTTGGAGTTGCACCAACATTATCTAAACTATTATAATAAAATCTGTCAGTACTGCTATAGGTATCGGTACTCTCATTATATACTAGTACATCTTTATATACTAATCCATACGCCGGTATTCCAAATTTACTTAGATCTGAAAATTCGTTACCGTTATAATACCCGTCAGCTTCTGCTGCTATGTACCAAAAGCCGCCTAGACCTTCATTTAGTGTATTATTTGGTTGTGTGTAATCACCAATAACAACATTTTCTAATGATACTATAGAATCTGTTGGGAAGAATCCATTAGTTTCTGTTATATAAATTACTAATCTGTCTACTTTAGAAATTACTTTTATAACTTTTGCAGATCCAGTAGAACACTCAACAATATCATTTACATCTGGTACAATTAACGGATTTACAATATAAAGCACATGATCAACTTTGTGTATTATTTCATGTTCATTATTAATAAAACTCGATCTTGGTGCAACATATGTTTTATTATTACTATCTGGTGTTCCAGTATTGTTTAATGAAATACTGTTAGCAAATAATTCAGTACTTGTGTATTGATCAGATGCCCTATTAAATCCTGTGAAACGATTCCAGCCAAGAATTATTTTGTCTTGAGGTTTTGTTGCTCTGTATTGATCTAACGGAGCTCTTACAAGAATGTGATCAGTTACACTGTTTGGCAAATAAGGATTACCCTGCAATACTAATGTAATTTGTCTACTATTAACATTTACTGGTGCAGTTGCATCTATAGTATTAATTACACCAGTAGCACCTGATTGTTTACCTACTAACTGCTCACCCTGTTGTATATCTCCAGTTGGTGATGATAGTGTTAAACGCTCGCCAACTTTATTACCAGAACCATTAAGTATAATTTGTATATCTTCAACAATAGCTGATACATTACTAGACTGCACATTTACAATTTCTTTTTGTTCAAAAGATCCAAGTTGATCAACTGTAACGCCGTCATCTTTTAATGGAAAATTAATTACTAACGTTTCGGGCAGCGGCTGTATAGTATCTTCAAAAAATGCATAACTATCAAATGTACTAAATTCTACTGCATTATTTTCAGCAGGGATATTTCTTATTGCTTTCCAATAATTTTCGTTATACTTAACAATATCGCCTGTCTTATATTCAGCATCTACAACTCCAACAGGACCAGCTGCTCTAAAGTCACCTTTAATGTTATCTGAAATATTAGTTGCATTAGGTGCACCAACGACTGCTAACTTACCATCTGGGCTAATTGCAACATCATGACCAAAATTTGATTTTAAACTATAGCCGCTAGATTTAAGTATAAGTCCACTTACAAACGTACTATATGTTGTAGTATCAATGGGTTGTGTCATTCCAGCATCACTGTACATTGACATAGTATTATCATCAATTACGTTTGCATAAAATTCAAGATTGTTTATCTCAGTCATTCCGGAGACTTCTTTAAATCTTACTAATTCACCTGATAGTAAGTTATGATCTGTTGCTGTAACTATTCCTGGATTTGCATTAGTAACATTAATTCCAAATACTGCTGATGTTTCAGGAGTAAGTTCAGACATGTTTCTTAAATTATTTGAACTGCTTGCTCTTGAATAGAAATGTACAATGCCGTCTTCTACTGTTTCGTCTCCGACTAGTAAATTTGTATTTCCTAAGTTAGTTGCCATACTATTACTAAAGTTAGTTTCAGTAGCAACTAAGTATGGATTATCAATTACGTTATAATCAGTAAACGTCTCTTGTCTTTTTATAACTTTCCAATCATTATTAGATGTACCGTCTAACCAAATTACTTGATCATGTAATTTAAATTTTTCTAAAATTAAGTTTGCTTGATCTAATGACGAAGCTCTAACACTTCTAAGAATACTTACAAATCCGTTCAAGTTTTCTGAATCATTAACTAGCGCACTATCTTGTACACCTGCAATTGCAACTGTATTATTAATTTCTTGTATTTGATAGAAGCCCCAGTTACCGTTACCAACTTGTTGTAACCCAACAATATCACCAGGAACAAAATTAGTAGTGCTATCAAATGTAATTCTAACTAACGGAGTAGGTGAACGGTCAATTGCATCAACTAGTTCATTAAATCCTTCAATTGATGTTACATGATAATCTGTATTGATATGTTGTAGTACGTCCCAGTCTTCTGTAGTTCCAGTTACCCATACATAATCACTAATTCCAATTGAGCTAGGAAGACTTTGAAGTAAATCTGCTTTAATCTTTACTTTATATACAACATCTTTATCATTTACATATCCTGAAGTTTTAACACCGAGCTGAGATGTATTTGTAGTTGGAAAAGGTTTATGGTTATAATCTTTAGGCCTGTAATATACATCATTTGGTATAATTTTGTAAATATCGTCTGTATCATTTGCTGGTATACTGTTTACTAGTTGTACAATCGTTGGATCTATTTTAATTTTGTCTTCGTCAACAATAAATTCAACTTCATTAAAGTTATCAGTAGCACCGTACTGGCCGGCTCTAATAGCCCATTCTTCATAAAAATCTATACTATCTTTATCTGCACTACTTAAAGCATCAAACAATTTATCTAAAGAATTTATAGTACCTTTATCCTGAATCATTCCTTGATAAAATTTATACTGGCTTACATCATCATTAATAATATTTTGTAAGTATTGTCTTTTTTGGTAACCAATTAAATGCTGTGCATGTTTTTGTTGCTCAACGTCAAAGTTGTCACTATCTAAATCATAAAAGTCTGCAAACTGATTAATTCTGTAATCAAAGTTAGGATACATTTTCGGCTGCGGACGCTCATCTAACCGCTCCCAATCATTTTCATTAAATTTTTCAACACCTGTAAGATCAGTTGTGCTTACATAATAAAATTCTTTATACTTTACTAATGATCCAATAGAATAATCTTTATAACTTGTCCAAGCATCTACAATAGCTTCATCGTAAACAAATCCTGGTATATTTAATCCGCCTGTCCAGCCATCACTTTTGTATCCAACAACTTTGATACGCTCTTGTCTATATCCTGCAGGCTGATCATAAATTACATCACCAAATACTGTTTCGTTATCTAACAAAACTACATGTTCTTTTTGAACAAGTGGTAGTTTTATATGGTAAATTCCGTCTAGTGTATTCTTTGGCAATATTCCAAAAGTATTTTGGTTATCTCTTACAATACTAGTAAACGATTTGTCAAGCCTTGTGCCGTCTGATTTAAATAATGAGTAATCATAAAACTTATCAAATATATCGTCAACTACACAATATTCTTTTGAGAATTTTATTTCAGAAGCTGCTGGACTTAATGACAGAACTGATCCAGCAGCCCAATTTTGTGTAGTCCAGAATAAAAATTCTTTTACAGACAAACTCCAATTTGATACTTGATTAAGATCTGTGTTATAATAATTAAACTCAAATCCTTTTTCAATTAGGCTTGCTTCGTAACCTAGTAAAAAGTCAATTACTTCTTGTCGAGTTCTTAGTAATGTTCCGTAAGGTATAGACAGCTCACGTGTTGTAAACTCTCTTCTAAGTATTGCAGAACTACCTCCTATAAGAGGAAGTGTATTAACTTGTTGAAACTTTTCTGTATCTAAAGTATTTCCACTTACATGACTTTCTGTGCATCTATAAAACGCTCCATTAAATCTAACGTTTTGTGCTTTGACGTACTGTTTTGTTTCGCTCCATTCAACAAATGTTTCGCTTATGCCGCCGATATTAATGCTAGGATCATTTGCTCTTTCAAATGGTTGTTTGTACTCAAAAGTTGCTTTTTCTCTATCATATCCTCTAACAATAAATCCATTAGGCTGTTTTTCAATTATAACTCCACTATAACTTATTGTAGTAACAGGAGAGCTACTATTTAAAAATACTTTATAGTTTTCTTTTGGAACAAATACATTTCCTTCATTTAACGGTGTACGTGAATCTAGTATTAATTTAAATTTTTCTTGTTCAGTAAATCCGCCTACTTTTAAAGATATTCTATTATTAATGTTTGATATTAAACTTTGGTATGCTTTATAATTTGATGTAGTGTTACTTGCAAGATAGTTATAAACAAAATTTACTAATCCGCTAGTTGACTGACGAGTATTATCTTTTACTGTATTAGGAAATACAATGTCTTTTAATCTAATACAGTTATTAGTTTCAGTTGATACTAAGTTTCCAATTAAATCACGTTTAATACGACTAATATCAAAACCTATACCTAGAACTTTAGCAGGTTGATTTAATATCCAACTCAGTAACACCGCAAAAGGATATTCAGATGATTTCCTCCATGCTGTTTCTGCTGGATTGCCGTCACCGTATCCGAATAATTCTTTTGTAGGTCCTGAAACATAATTTTGTGCAAAGTTACTTTCTAGTGGACTTAATAGTACTCCGGTGTCGTCTACAGGAATATGTTTTACTAAGCCAGGTCTTGCATATTTTTTATTTGATTTTATCGGAGATGCTGGATCTCTAATTATACCGTTTTGCAAATCTTCCCAAAGTAATGTGTTACTTCTAGTATACGGGGAAGGACCATATTCATCTTTCCACCATTTTGGTTCTATTGTAAAACCTAACATTTCCCAAGGGTGTGTATGTGGACGGTCAGTATCGTATGCTTGTATATAAACTTGTCTCCACCAACCTGGTAACATATTACCTTTTGGTGAAATCATAGTTTTATAATTGTATGTAAAACTATTACCTTCAATATAATACTGATTTGAAGTATAGTCAGGATTACCAGCAAGTGTAGTCCATTGTATAAAGTCAGCAGTATAAGATTTATCTATATCTTTTTTAGAAAATTTAGTATCTCTATATTCGCCGCCGATAAAGTCATGTATATCTAATAAGTTAGTATTATACTCTTGTTTTAGGTTATTAAAAATTCTTAATTCTAACTCTAATAACAGATCATCTCTAAAATCATTATATGCTTTAATAATACTACCGTCGTGACCTTGTATCATTGTTACTGGTTCAATATATGTATTATCAGTAAAAATTTTAGGTTCGTACTTAGGATATAATCCTAACTTAGTCGGTGTTGCTGGAACATAGCAGCCATCAGTTGATTCATACTCATAAATTTCAATAATATCACCCGGTGCTTTAGTAGCTGTAATATTAACAAACCCTTCATCGTTAAATGTATAATCGTTACCATGAGTTAACTGTAATCCATTAAGGTATACTAATACTGCTTTTTCGGTTAACGATGTTATATTAAAAATTTCATTTAACGCATAATAATTTGTATCGCTTGAACTTACTGTGTGTTCAGTACGCAAGTACCCTGATACTGGTACCATATCTGTAAAATAGAATGGCATACTATCATTCTTTTCTGCATTTATAGTAGAGAATATTTTATCTACAGTTTGTTTTATTGGTCCGTCATAACCTAGGTTGTTTGCAGTTTGTAAAAATAATCTTTTAAATTTTGCATACTCTAATCTAGAATATCTTATAGCCTTTACTACGTTTGCTTCTTTATCAGTAATATGGAATAACGGCAAGTTGATAGGGCCACTATGTTTTACAAATCTAGTACCAAATCTATCAACGTCACCTAAATCTCGTAAATTACTTGATCCTGGATATGCATTACCATTATATTGATTAGTGTTCTGTACAATAGTACCAACATGGTCAATAACTTCGCCTAAAGTAAAGCTAGACATATCATCATTTAACGGATTTCTTTCTAAGTTATGAGCAAGCTCATAATATCCATTACTATTTGCAGTTGCAGAACTATAGCAATTTAACTGTAAAATATCATCTGCAGATAAATCGTTTACAAATCTTATTAATGCTACATTATTAATAATATCTATTGTGTAATGTAACTCTTTCTTTTGAATATTATTATTTAAAATTACTTTTACATCTAAATCTAATAATAAACCGCTATTATCAAACACATCAACTGCAAAGTTATTAACTTGTTCGCCTGCAATATATTGTCTAATAACTGCTTGTTGACTTAATTTTCTACCTTTGCTCCATCCGTTTTGATTAATAAAATTTGTTCTATCTCTAAATTTCTTTAGATATAACGCATTGCTTTTTATTGTAGATAATATATTATTATTTTGGTATGTATAACTTTCAGTTATCAACGAAAAGTCAAAAAGTATGTCTCCAAGATTTTCTATATTCTTATACGATAATCCAAAACCTAATTCTTTATCAGTTGCTTCCTGTGTATTTTGTACATAAGAAAAAACACTATTACCTATAAAATCACTCGACGTATAAATGTCTTTATCTGATATACTATTGCCAGTATCGTCAAATAAGTCGAAAAGAGGTTGTTGATTTGTAGCAGTTTTATCTTGTCCTTGATTCCAATCCGTTCCATTATAATACCAAGATGTACCTTTTTGTAAAGTACCGTTTGTTATTAGTATTGTTTCATTTTCTAAAGGATTAGTATCATCTTCTTCAATTAAACTTATTATACGTCCTTTATCTTGGACTGTTATAAAATTAACTTTATATATTTTATTTTTTACTAATATATCAGTATCAGCAGCAAATAGGATACGCATACCATCTGATATATCTATACCATCAATATTATATCCTAGCGATCCTTCAATAGTACTAAAAACGTCTTTTGTAACAGTATCAATTAAATCAATATCATTTTTTGCTTGTGTACCATATTGGTATAATTTTAATCCTGCTTCAAATTCAATAATAGGTCGTGTAGCTCTAAAAGCCTGATCAATTACTGACGGTTGTCCGTTATATTCTGCGCTTTTTTCTATTACGTCTTTATGGAACCATCTATTATATCTACTCCAAGGATTTCTATCTACACTAGATCTATTAATTACAATATAATCTTTTACTCCAGCGTAACTATTTGCATTTTCAAAAGGCAAACGGTCAAACCCTTCTGAGTCAAATTCAACTTGAATGTCGTCTACATACACAGCAGGAATAGTTAAATTATTTTCATTAACTAATTTAATTTTTTCTCCAACGCCTTCAACATACCATGCGCCGGTTGCATACTGTACAGGAGAAACTTCTCCAATAAACTCAACTTTTAAACCATTTGTAAACTCAACACCATTAGCACTTTTATATGTTTTCTTTCCAATAATGTCATTAACATCAATACTTGTATTTTCTTCAATATCAAATACTTTTACCAAGCCACTAGTATTAATACTACTTTTGCTTGCATAATACAATCTATCAGGTGCTTCGTAAGCAACAGTAAGTTCTATAGTTCCTTCTTCAATATTTACAGGTGGAATTTCATTTCCATCTAAATCAAATGCTTTCATATTTTCAATATATACTGAACTTACACTATCGCCTCCAGATTCTGCTGTAACTATCCGATACAATCCAGTATCGTCAATTTCTATTTCATACTGAACATCTGCAAAATTTAAATTAGTATTAAAACTAAACGGATGTCCTGGAGTGTTAATTTCGAAAATATATTTTTGACCTCTAAATAATCTAAGATCAGGATTAGGAGTAAAGCCAGGAGGAGAAAACAAATAAACTGTATTATCGTCTTGTTCCTCTGCGGTCACAACATATGTACTTTGTACTTTGTCATTTTCGCCTGCAACATTAACTGTTTGAGCACCATACGGTAACCAATAATACTCGCGGAAATTAACAAATTTATCCCAATCAATATTTGGGTTCCATGAATAGTATTCTTGTGAATTTAACAAACTTTGATTACTAGTATTGCCGTTAAAGTTTGATATTTGATTTATATAATCAGGATAGTCTTTATAAAATTGTACATTACCTAAATCATCAGTTACAACTGCTGCTGGTTCAAGTTGTCTATTTTGACGTTGCTCGCTTACATCGTTTATATAAGTGTCATTAGCTCTAAAACTTTTAGCAGTCTTCCTTCCAAAATATCCTTCAACCTTAGTTGCAACGCCTGGTTGCAACATTTGATCTATTGTACTTGAAAGTATTTTTTGGTTTGCATTTGTTCTAAAATATTTAGGTAAAAGATCTACACTTTTTCTATTTTCATTAGAATTTAACGGTACTGGACTCTGTGATTGATTATTATAAGCCATTAGTAACTATATCCTCCGTTACTGGAACTACCTGATGAGCTGCTAGAGCTGCTCGAACTACTTGATGTGTTTGAACTACTTATTGATGTAGTTGATGCGCTTGTTATTCCTGTATTTTGGGATAACGACGAGCTTGTAATTACATTACCAGTTGCATTTATTCTAGTAGCAGTAATTTCATCTATTAATTCTACATCAGCAACAGTTGCTGAATTTATAAAGATTTCATCTGATTCGGATTTTATTTCAAACAAGCTACCAAATGATTGACTTGATTGTTTTGGAACAATTAACATTGTAACTAGATCTGGAGCAAGCCTATTCATTACATATGTTACTAGTTCTTGGAAGTAAAAAGTATCACCAAATTCCCAGTTTTCTAATGCAAAGTATTGATTAATTGCATCAATAACCCTTGTTCTTATATCGTTATCATTTAATACTTGATCTTTATTCTTAACTAGTTTAAACGTAGCCTGCAAATCACTGTTTGCATAGTTTCCAAACAATGGTTTGTATTTTACTGGATGATAAATTATTTCATCACTAATAGATTTAATTTTGTTTAACTCTGCACCATAACTTCTATATAATTCATCAGAACTAGGAGGTAACGGTTTAGAATTTAATTGTCCATCTAGATACAATCTAAATTGTCTATCATACTCTTTAGTTAACAAGAAGCTATCAATCAAGTTACTTGCACTCGGATCAATTCTTGCATTAGTATCTGCTACATGCACATACTGGAATTTAATATTATCTCTACCAACAAATGCTCTGTAATTAGCAGTAAGCCTTAATTCAGGAACACTTGATACTAGTGTTTTAAATGTATTTGTTTCGTGGAAGTAAAATAACTGTCCGTCGTCATACTGACTGTAAGCACCTATAGGTCCGTTATATTTTGAAGGACTAGGATCAACTACATGTACATTAAGCTCAGTTTTAGAAATATATCTAAAATCTTCAGTTCCTGCTTGTGTTTTGTATTTTTCTAAAAATATAAAAGGCGTATCTGCATTTATGTCTGAACTAATACAGTACTGCTCAAATAATTCTGGATCATCAATTGTGTCATCATTATCAGAGTTAGTAAAAGTTACTTCAATTTTAGTACTATCAATATATCCTTCGGCATCTCTATATTCTTGTAAAGTTTCCCAATCAAATGATCTTGCAAAACTATTAATGCTTCCTGGCCTAGTATTAATGCCTAATAAACTAATTTTATCTTTGACAAGTTTGCCGGTCTTTGCATCAAATATTTTATCGTTGTCGTCGTACCAAAATCTTATTTCTTTATCACTTTCAAATACATATCTTAACATTCTATAAGTTACTGTATAAATTTCGCCGTCAGTTTCAAAAAGTATTATCCAACTCGAGTCAAGATTCTGATTACTTAGATCACCTGTAAACCCTGATGAAAAATTATTTCTTTTATTAATGTTTGTTTCTTTTATTAGTCGCCACTGTCTAAGATTTCGATCATATCGTAATCCAAAATCATTGTAAGCAAATGCTTGGTCTATAATTTCAGTTTTTACATCATCTAATAAACTAGTGGCTAACTTTGGACGTACTTGTGATAGCTGTGCGCCTGTTGGTATATCATCACTTAATGTAATTGCACCAAGATTAGCATCTTCAGATGTAATACCATCTGATTGTACTTGTAGTACTTTGGTCCAAATGTATTCTTTTGATCCAGGATGGTCTGCTAAACCAGCCATAATTGTTCCGTCTGACATAAAGTGTTGTGGAGTACCATCTTGTAACGGCGGTGCTATAAATTTAATTACAGCGCCTGGTTCAACAAAACGTAATGATGTTGCTGTAAATCCGCCAATTTGAAATTTTTGGTCATCAATGTCATCAAAAAATCCTGTAAACGTATTAACTTCACGGCTTACACTATTCCAATATACGCCTAGATCAGTAGTATTAACTGTTGACAATTTATCTAAGTAAAAATGTTTTACTTTTTTATCAGCTAATATTGGCTCAATAGAATTAATAATTACACCTTCAATATCTGTTTGAGTATCAAATGTAAAATTTGTTTTGCCTGTGATTTCTTGCTTATAAACTATACCGTCATTTCCGTATAAGTTAGTATTACTATATTTTCCAGTAGCATCAATTAAATCAAAATATCTTGATATTCCGCTTGATGTACGATTAACACTTTTAACTTTTACAATATCTTGGCTTACTCCTAGAGGACCTATATTATAATCTTCTCCAGTAATCATTCTATTTTGAGTATAGTATGTTGACGGAGCACTTCTTTTTATACTTTCATTAGTTTCACTTGTTTCGCTGTTACTTACAGTATAATCTAATCCAAGTGTAAGAGTTAATGTGTGTACTTTGCCAGCTTTACTTAGATAGCTAATATCAATTTCAACACCGTTAACAGCCGCTGGTGAAATAATCATTTTTCTATTACCACTAGTTCTGTAGTAAATCTTAAAATTACCTTTAGGTAAATTACCAAACACACCGTCACTAAAAATTAAATTTATTCGATCATCTACTCTAGTTGTTACACTATAAACATTACGTATTTTTTTACTTAAACTATTATAGATAATGTTATTACCTTCAACAGCATCTAACTTGGTCCAAAATTCGCTTTCATTTCCATTAGAATCTAGTTTGTATAACCAAACATCGCTATTGTTTATATTTGGTGAGTCAATTGCAATTGTTTGATTTGACGTTGGCTGCGATATACTAAAATTACCAGTGTTTAAAACACCTTGTCTAAAGTGTGCAAAAAATCCACTATTTGAGCTTCCTGCACCTTGTCCGTCATCTCTATATAGGAATGCAAAGTTATTACCTGGTATTGGTGGTTCTTCTTGAATTTCGCCATCTGTAATATCAGTACTTACAACCTGAAACGGTGTAGACTTTGATTCAATTGCTTTATTAAAACTATATACTGGAACATTCGTGTTTATACCATTTACTCTATATTGTTCTGTAGAAATACCATTAACATCTTCTTTTTTATTAGGTCTTCCAAATACTCCGTTTACTGGTAAAGACGTATTCATTATTTTAATAAACTGTTCATACCAATTTGCATTTGTGCTATCATTCCATTCAACAGTTTGTCCTGCAAGGTTAACTCCGTTGCTGTCTAATACATCTTCTGTTGTTTTAATAGCAGAAAACTTTAACAACCCATTGGCTGCTTGATTACGTTTTGGATTATACGATAATAAACGTGCAAGACGTAAAACACTTTCTCTACGCTCTGCTAATTCAAGATAGTTTTCACGTGCATTTAGATCAATACGGAATGCAAGATTTTGACCTAGGAACGCAATAAGATCAATTAATGCAAGATATTCTGAACTTTCAATATAGTCGTTAAAATCCTCAGGATAATTTCTCCTAAGATAATTAATCATTGTTCTGCGTAGATTATCAAAGTCGTAGCTTTGGAAATCTGCATTACGGAAAGTTTGGTATACCCGTTTCCAATCTTCCGCAACTAGTAATCTATTCTGTCTATCTGTTGCTGACATTTGCGTTCCTCTGTTATACTGTATTTATTTGATTTGTAAACTACGTATTTTATTTCTTAGCTCATTAAGCCATTAGATTGATCAAACTGTAATCGCATAGTTTCTGCGATACTGTAGTTCAAATAAATCAATACACATTCAATTTGTATTCCACTTTCATACTCCGATACAATAACTTGATCTACAGTAACTCTAGGATCATAGTTAATAATATCTTCTATATTTTTTGTAATAGCAGCTTTTAAGGAATCAGTTAAAGGATCAAAAATTACGTCCCATATAATTGTTCCAAATTCCGGATTTTCTAATTTTTCACCTTGTCGAATATGAAAGTGATTAATAATATCCTGTTTTATAACTGCAAGATCATATAATCTAAATCCGTCATTTTCTGGATTAACAGTAGATATACTTCTATATGCAGCATTACTTGCCGGTGTTTCTTCTGACTGTGCTGTTTTTACATTTACACGCTTATATAAATTTTTCTCTAATGTACTCATAATTTTTCCTTACTGCGGACCTGATGCATTTGTATTTCTTGTTGGAGGTGCACCGGCTTGATCTTTAGGTGCTGGACGTAATGCTCTAATAGCAGCAATAGTTGCACTTGGCGTAACCCTAGACTTGTTCAGTCCGTCGCCTGCATAGTAACTTTCTTCTGGATTGACCATACGTTTGCTGCCTTTTGTTCTACTACACACTGGCATAGATGCCCATTCTTGTGCTATATTAATTGCAAATCTAGCTTCTGTAATTGAACCAGCAATATATTGAGAAATTTTTCTGCGTCTTAATAGAGCATTAGCTAATCTATCTTGTACTTCTGCATTATACAATTCATCTGCACTTGCAGCACCTTCTGCTAATAGACTACGTAATGTACCTCTAATAATTTGATACTTACCTGCTGCGCTACTTGTGCTACCTAGTACATCTGTGCTATGATCTGCCCATTGTAGAACTTCTGTAATAGTACATGCACTTAAATCTTTTCCTAAATATTCTTTTGTAGTAATCCTACTATTGCTAAACAACGTATCATAATTTGATCCAGATTCAGCTTGTGCAATTATATTCAATAAATCACCGCCTGGTCCAACATTAGTATAATCAGGTGTTACTGTAACTGGTGCTGTTCCATTTACACTTGGTGCTGGTCCAAAGCCGCCTGCTTCTCGAGTTCCTCCTACACCACTCTTTTGGAAAGTGTCCGGAGTTCTAATATTGAGAACATCAATAAACGGCGAAGTATTTTGTTGATCAGTTTCTGCTTTTTTAAATTTTAACGGATCTAAATTTTCATGATGATTCCAAGGTTCATGACTTGGCATTCTTCTTACTATAGTGTTTACATCGTCTGGTGTAAACACTCCAGGATTAGTATTTGGTAATCCGTGAGTTTTAAGTAATGATACTTCTGCTGCGTCTGCAGGAGCATTTGCACTACCTGCGTCTCCTGACTGGCCGCTGTTCCAATATATTGTAGGAGCGTCTCCTGCTAGTTGTGTAGTAGCTTTTAAGTCTATATTTGTGCCAGCTCCTAAGCTAACTTTTGCGCTTGCTTTTGCATTAATATTTCCGTCTGTTGCTTCTGCATTAATATCTCCGCTTGCTTTTAAATCTACTGTGCCTCCTGTAGCATGTAATTTAAACGATGCATCAGTAATAGTATTAATTTCTCCCATTACATGAGAGTTATGTGTTCCTTTAGTATAATCGTCTCTATTAGATTCGACGTGAATTTTCATGTTTTCGTCAGCACGAAGATTCATATCATTTTTGCTCTCTATTTGTACATTGCCGCTTGTTCCGCCTGCGGAAGAACCATCTGAGAATCTTGCACTAGCTCGTATATTAACATTTCTTCCGCCTTCGATATTTACATCGCGGTCAGCTGTAAAGTTTAGATCATTGTCGCTGTGAATACTTACACTATCATTGGCATATACATCAATCTTACCATCACTTGATAATTCTATCCAGGCTGTTCCTCGAGAATTACCAATGTAGATAAAATCTTCTGTGTTATGCATTAATATTTGATGCCCACTACGTGTTCTAAGTCTTGTTAGTTCATTTTGAGGAAGTGTAGGATCACCGCCTGTTTCACCGCCTTCTACATTTACATATGACGGTGGTCCTTGTTCAGCTGTTGTTTTTCTTAAAAGTTTATCGTCTCCGTCGTCCATAACAATTGATGCACCGCCTAAGCGGTTTACAAATCTATTTGACCTTGCATCTAATTGGCCCGATTGTCCTTTTGGTGCGCCATTTCGTTTATCAATTGGTCCTGGCGTACTCCATCCATATACACTACTAGGTAAATCCCTTCTAGCACTAGTAGTTGTTAATCCTCTTGCTTCGTCTTGAACAAGACCTTGTATTTCTAAAACTTGTGTAAAGTCTTTATTATAAGGTTTTCTAAATTTAGTAGGATCTGCACGACCTCCGGTTTCAATTTTTTTATTATATTCACCTACAGGTAATTTAGTTCCTCTTAAATTAGCTGGAGTTGCATCTGTTGTCATTTCAGTGCTTGCACGACCATCTGGTACCATAAAATTCATATATGCATCTTGTATACAACCGATCCAATAACAACGAGAAATGTCACCATTTACAAATAAAACTAATACTCGTGTTCCTGGATCTGGTGGAACTGCCCAAAACCCATAACTTTTTTGTGTTGAACTATATCCGTCATTACTTTGTGTATGCTGAAATCCTGTAGTTCCATAAAACGGTGATAGATATCTTGCTTCAACACTATTACCTATTTTTTCTGGTATACTGCCGGCATCGCTTCTTCTCAAAATATCAACTAATAATCCGCCTTGATAATTAGGATCAAGTGTACTAACTACAATTGCTTCAAACGGGCCATTTCCGTGTGTAGCAATTTCATTTGTAAGTACGTTTTGATTTGTCCTTTTACTTACTGCCATTATTGTGGTCCTGTGCTATCGTAATCATTCACTGGTGCTGTGTTTGATTCTTGTTGTGTGTTAGTTTGCGTATTCTGTGCATTTTGTCTATTTGCTATTATAGAACGTATCTTATCTCCAGTTCTAAAATCGTATCTATTATCTTGCGGAACTAACGGTAAGTAAGGTCTTAGATCATTACTTGATGTTTGGTTAGTATTACTTACATTATTTGCTACTGGTGATACTGGGTTAGTGGTTACTGGAGCAGTTCCACTTGTTCTTTGATTTCTACCACGTGGATCATTTGCATCTGGATCCACTGTATTAGCAGGGGGAGGAGTATTTGTTTGATTCAACCCTCTTGGATCGTTAGCGTCTGGATTATCAGGTGGAGCTTCTGCCTCAGCATTTGTTCTTTGTGCTTTAGCATCGTCTGTATTATCAACTGCTACATTAGCAGGTTGAAATTTAGGTATTGTACCGTCTTTAGGATAATCAAAAGTTCCTTGTTCATTACGGCCAGCACTAAAATGCATAGCATCAGTTGAACTTGACCAATTGCCACCCCATCCAAGTCCGTGTTTTGCTGCTAGTGCTACCATAGCAGATCCTGTTCCACCTAAAGGCATATCTGTAAAATCATCTGTAACTCGTCCTTCTTTACGTATTTTTTTAAAAGGATTTTCTGCAGGATTAATATCAATTGCTAGTCCTGCATTATGCCAGCTATATGTTGTTTTACTATAAGTGCCGTCACCGTTATTAATTCCGGCTACAATTGGATTTCGGTATCCGCCCATAGATTTAATTACGTATCCATATTCGCCTTCAAGTTCGTCTACTAATGCTTGGAAATTTGGAGCCATAACTTTTGCAACTAATGCACGTTGTCCTGAAGCACTTCGAATTTCAGTTAAGTCAGAAGTGTCTCCTGATTTACCTGGAGAAGTCGGTGTCGGTGTGCCGGCGCCGCCTCCGCTGGATGCATCTTGACCAACAGTTTCTGGACGGGGTTGTTCGTTACCTTTGTTTAGAGATTGTGCATTTTGGTCTTCCCCGATTGCATCTGCTCCGCTTGCAGGTATAACATTTGCATATTCTTCTTGATTTTTTCGTCTAATTAAACTTAGTGTTTGAACAAACATATTTTCACGTACAGACGAAACAACTTTTAATACTTTATATACACCACTAAATTGTCCAACTGATTCTGCTGCTAGTTCTCCTCCTGGAAAAATTGCATAACCGTCTGGACCGTAGTCTATAGGTGTTTTAAAATTTATTAAAATATCTACTTCTGATCTTTGATAATCTAACGATCCGTCGACTGTTAAACTAGTAGTCTGTCCACTGTTTGCTGCATTATAATTTCCTAATCCACTTGACGGAAGATAATACGGATCTCCCCATATTTCTAATTCAGCAACTATTAAATCAACATCACTATCTAACAATGCACGTTGGAATTGTTTAGCTAATGCTGCTCCTCTATCTAAATTATAACTACCACCAACATATGTTAACGCTGTATTTTGTGGTTGAACTACTGTTTCTGGTGTTCCGCTGCCGGATAGGTTTATATTATATGCCGGTATTCCGTTTGCTGCAACAATATTTTCTGTATTTCTTGTTTGTTCGCCTGCACTAAGTTCACCAAAGTCACCTTGTATTGCTTCAAAAAATGCAGCATTAAATTTTATATCAAATGCTAACACATCTTCATTCTGACCGCTGTATATGTAATTGTACTCTTTAACAATTTGTTTTTTGCGCTCTTCTGCAGAATGTGAAGAGTTTGGAGCAGGAAATACACTTGAATGAACTTCATAAGGAACAATATTGAATACAAAAATTCTAGCCGGTTTACCTGTTTGTTTTTCAATTTGTTTATCAGGAATAATAAAACATTGCGGTTCAATTTTATACCACCGTATCATTCCTTCTCTATCGGCATATTCTAATGCTTCTCGACCAAAAGAACTAATAGTAACTAGTTCTTCAATTATAGTTTGTATTGATGCTCCGGTATCAAACGTAAATGCAGGTGCTCCGTTTACATTAGATATTTCAACACCGGCTCTATTATATACTCCAGCTTCTTTATCGTAAGTATATCGATCTAAACCAAATGGTGAATTTTGACGACTTTCAGGAAACTTTAATAATGCAGAACCTATTGAACTTACATCGCTTACTGCTGTTGATTTTAAATTTTCAAATAATGCACTTCCACTTGTGCCTGTACCGACCGAATCAAAAAATCCAGTTAATTGTCCGTCAACTACATCTTGTAATTCTGCGCCTAACCTTGTTCTAGCTTCTTCTAATTCAGATGTAGTTGCTTGGTTAACTGCCGAACTTCCAATATCAGAACTTTGTAATCCATTTTGACTAGTACGCTTTGTTGGAAATCTAATCATATAATAATCAGTTGCTGATATATTTTTTGCAGAAGCTACTTTTTCTAAAGCAGAATTTATAACAGTTGATAAACTTTGTTCACCTAAAGATAATGCTTCTAATAGTGTTGTACCGACTATTTGTACAGGTGACGGTAATGTTTGTATCTCGTCCATTAACGATACTTCATTCCACGGAACTGCATTTATTTCATAAACACTTCCTGATCTCTCTACATCAAAAGTTATTGATACTAGACTCATTGGAATTTTTCTATTTGCATTTTTAACTAATTCTGCGTTGCCTTCATCGTCCCAACCAATAAAGTCTATTTCAAGCATAAACGGTGCTTTTAAATAATTGTCAAATCCTGATTCTAAGGCTGCTGCTTGTAGAGACTGTAGGAATAATCCCATTGAATAAGGTTCATGTACTTTAAAACTGAAAGGCATTGCTTGTGCCATACCAGAAGATTTATTAGGAGCAATAAGTGCTTCAAGTTGAAAGTCATCAATAAAATATTCTAAATTGCCAGGTAAGCCATTACTTTGTCCTAATGCATCGTAGATGGTCATTACACGTTTATTGTCAATGCCGCCTCCACCGCTTCTTAGTATGCTAACGTCAGCACCCCTAACTAGATATGTAGTATCTGGAAAATTAATACTATTTGCACTTATTGCACCAAACTGAAATATAGTATTAAAACTTGCATACTTTCTTAATTGATTAGGTAAAAATTCATCTTTAGAAATTCCTGCAGGTTTTTGTTCTGATTTAGAAGTTGTTCCAACATCGGATCCCGGAGTCTTGTTTATAAAAGGTATATCTAAATTAATTCCAGCAGCCGAAGCAGCAGCACCAAGGGCACCTTGTGCTAAAGCATTTTCAAGACCGGCACCTAAATCAAGAGCTTGATTTAATTGTCCTGTTAAAGATGCAATACCCTTATCAAGATTATCGGATAAAAACTTAGACGGATCAGATAATGCTGTACCAAGACCTTGAGCTTTATTTGCAAGTCCTTCAAGATCGCCTGTTAAACCAGATAATGCTGCTTCTGCTGATGCACCTAATCCAGCAACGTCAATATCCCCTGCAATACCGTTCGCAATATCACGCACTTGATTACTAGCATCTTTTATGCCGTTGTCAACACCAAGTTTAAGTTGCTCAAGAGACCCTGACGAAAGTAGGTTTGCAGCAGTATCAGTAACTCCGTTAGCTTTCGCTAATAATTCGGTTTTTGCCTCTTGTATTATTTTAGGGTTTATCATTTATATTCCTAATGAATTTTTCAATAAAGATTTTTTTGGTACATATATTGTTGTTCCGGCTATCATATCATAAACAGGATCTTTTATAACATCCATATTTCTTTGAGAGAATACCCACCATAACTTTACAGTACCATATAAATCGTATGCAAGTAAGTCCGGTCTGTGTGTATATTGAGGTTCTATAGTATACTGCGAATCATCTGCCCTTGCAGGGATTGGACGAATTCTGAGAATATCTAATGCACCTAACTGAGTATATCCAGTTGTACTCCACGGACTGGTTTTTGGATATTCCATTATATAAATCCTCTTCCGTCTAATACATAATTTCCAGCAACAAATCCGTTTAAATCAAATTGACTAATTTGTCTTCTACTATAAGTTGGCTTACAAGTTACAGTTATTTGACTCATAGTAGGTACCCATGTTGTTCCGCTACTATTATAGGTAGTTGGAATACCCATATCATTTGCGCCTTCACTTTTTGCACTCAATCCAACAGCAATGTAATCTACTTCTACCGGTAAATCAACTGTAAAGTTAGATATTACAACTGGAATATTTTTAAAGATATAATCTCCATATCCATTTAATCTAACTACAGGAGGCGGTGCACCATCAGTACCGTAATTCATTTTAGTAACGCTTCTTAGATAATGCATACACGCAACCCAATAGCGCCCATCTATATCATTCTCAACTGGAAATTCGCCAGTTATTGTCATATCGTCAGTACTACTATTTTCGTATACTTGAAAGGGATAATTTGTATGCACTGGTTGTAAACTATTATAATTTGCACTATGTGAAATAATCACACTAGGAGTAAGTGGAAATGTCATACTGTTTTGTGTATTTGCAAGAGGTTTTAATAAATCACTACCGCTCATTGTTGACGGAACACTTAATCTAACTCGCCAATCCGTTTCTACACTGCTACTAAATTCTGCAGATGCAGCTCGTTTTGCTGGGGAATCTTCTTGTGGTAAATTTTGACCTCTAAGTTTTTTTGCAAAATTAAATGGTTCAAATACTGCACCTACTGAATCAGTTATGTCGTCTACAAAATTTGTTACAAAACTAGATCCAAAGTTGCCAGCTGATCCTAAGAATTTTTGTACTGTAGATTCTGCTTCAGCCTTTATCGCACCTTCAGCTTTTGATACTGCTTTGTCTATTAAGTTTTTTGGGTTGAATGCCATAATAGTTATCTCCTATACAGTATTTAGTTGACAAATTTAACTACGTATATTATAATAGTAATATAAATATAAAACCGGAGCCTATTTATGAGAAAAAGAAATTATCTAAACAACAAGGATATTTTGTTAGAAATACACAGATCTAAGAATACGTTTAATAGCTATCTAGACAAAGACTGTAGCCAGTTTGATATTATTTTACCTAGTGTTGATAAAATTAATAGACTTACTGTTACTGAGGCAAAACGTAACAAAGCAAAACGTTTAAGTACCGAAGCATACGAAACAAGGCGTATGGCTGGTGAAAAAGTTAAACAAGCACAATGTGAAGTTCCTTATACAGATATCACAAAAGAAGAACTAATCTTCCGTGTTATGACATTTGATCATATTCCAGAAGAACCAGGACGTAAGAAAAATCCTAAAACTATAGCAGATACAAAAACTAAACTTAATTTTCCACCATTCCACCATTACAAATATAATGAAGAGGGAGAATTAGAACTAGTGGGAAAAAGTCATTGGGTAGGTGGCATGGAAAACGGACACTTTAGTAAAGGTCACGGATGTGCTACAAATAAACTAGCTATGATGTGGATGAAATTAGTCGATCGTTATGCTACAAGAGGCAATGTACGTGGATACACATACAATGACGAAATGAAAGGTCAAGCAATACTCCAACTATCGCAGATTGGACTACAGTTTGATGAATCTAAGTCAAACAACCCATTTGCATATTATACAGCGGCCGTTACTAATAGTTTTGTACGTGTTATCAACATCGAAAAACGCAATCAAAACATTCGAGACGATATACTTGAAATGAACGATATGAACCCAAGTTATACTAGACAGATGCAGGGAGAATGGGAAGCTGAAGTTAGGCGAAATGAAGAAGCTGCATTTTCATCTTTCAAGGAAAAAAACACTTGACAGGTGTAAATTTAGACTGTATAATTAAACATATAAATTATGGAGACTAACTTTTGTTCAAAAAAGCAGCAGTATTTACAGATATTCACTTTGGCTTAAAAAGTAATAGTCGTATACACAACGACGATTGCGAAGAATTCATCGACTGGTTTATCGAACAGGCACATGCTAATGGATGCGAAACTGGTATCTTCTGTGGTGATTGGCATCACAATAGAAACAGTTTAAATCTTACAACTATGGATGCAACTATTCGCAGCCTAGAAAAACTAGGTTCTGCTTTTGAACAGTTTTTCTTCTTTGACGGTAACCACGATTTGTATTACAAAGATAAGCGTGATATTAATTCAACAGCATTTAGCAAATATATTCCCGGAATAACATTTATTGATGAAATTACAACTATAGACGATGTAACATTAGTACCGTGGTTAGTTGGCGATGAATGGAAACAAGTAAGTAAAATTAAGAGCAAATACATATTTGGTCATTTTGAATTACCTAGTTTCTATATGAACGCTCTTGTAAAAATGCCCGATCACGGTGATCTTAGAGCAGAACACTTTAAGCATCAAGAATATGTGTTTAGTGGACACTTCCATAAAAGACAAAAACAAGGTGCAGTACATTACATCGGTAATGCGTTTCCGCACAACTATGCAGATACGTGGGACGACGATCGAGGAATGATGATACTTGATCGAGAAAACAATAAAGAACCTGAATATTTAAATTGGCCTAATTGTCCTAAGTATCGTACAGTTAAATTAAGTCAACTATTAGATAATACAGATACATTAATTAAAAGTAAAATGTATCTGCGTGTTGAGTTGGATCTTCCTATTAGTTATGAAGAATCAAGTTTTATCAAAGAAACTTTCATTAACCAATACGATTGTCGAGAAATTACACTCATACCACAAAAGCAAGTTGAAGAAATATCAACTAATTTAGATATTTCTAATTTTGTAAGTGTGGATCAAATTGTTGCAGGTGAAATATCAGAACTTGATACTGACAACTATAACAAAAAAATGCTACTAGATATCTATGATGGATTAGAATGATAAAAATTAAAGACCTTACAGTTAAGAACTTCATGAGTGTCGGTAATCAGACTCAAGCAGTAGACTTTAACAAAGAACAACTAACATTAGTACTTGGTGAAAATTTAGACCAAGGTGGTGATGATAGTGGATCAAGAAACGGCACTGGTAAAACGACTATCATCAATGCACTTTCTTATGCACTTTATGGTCAAGCACTTACTAATATCAAACGTAATAATCTTATTAATAAGACTAATTCCAAAGGCATGTTGGTTACATTGCATTTTGAAAAGTCCGGAATTGACTACAGGATTGAACGTGGACGGTCTCCTAATGTATTAAAGTTTTTTGTAGATGATCAAGAACAAGAAATGATCGACGAGTCGCAAGGCGACAGTCGTAAGACGCAAGAATCTATCAACGATCTACTTGGTATGAGTCATGATATGTTTAAGCACGTTGTAGCACTTAACACCTACACAGAGCCGTTCTTATCAATGCGAGCAAACGACCAACGTGCTATTATCGAGCAGTTGCTAGGCATAACAATACTGACTGAAAAAGCAGATGCATTAAAAGATCAAGTAAAACTTACTAAAGACGCTATTACCCAAGAAACTCTTAAAATTGATGCAATACAAACTGCTAACGGTAAAATTGAAACAACTATTAAAAGTTTACAAAGTAATCAAAAAGCATGGCTTTCAAAACGCTCTACAGACATTATAAAATTACAAGAATCAATTGACGAATTAGAACATTTAGATATTGATTCTGAATTAGAATCGCATGAAAAACTTTCAAATTGGACAGAACATAACAATGCTATTTTGGCTCTTAAAAAGGAATTAAGCACATTAGAGCCAGCACTACAACGTGCTGATAAATCTGTTGAAAAAGCAAATAAAGATATCTCAAATCTTGAAGATGCTACATGTTATACCTGTGGGCAAGAACTACATGCAGATAAAAAAGCAGAGATTGCCGAACGTAAGTCAAAAGAATTAGATGATGCATTAGCATATCAAAAAGAAGTAAGTAGCAAACTTGTAGATGTTACAAAAGCACTTACAGAGATTGGTGATATTAACGGTAAACCTACTACATTTTACGAAACTGCAAAAGAAGCATACGAGCATAGACAAAATGTAGACAGTTTAAAGCAAACATGGAAATCTAAAAAGGAAGAACAAGATCCTTATCAATCACAAATTGACGAATTAAATCATAGTGCTATACAAGTAGTAAGTTGGGATAATGTAAATGAACTTACAAACTTTAAAGACCATCAAGAATTCTTGTTGAAACTGTTAACAAATAAAGATTCATTTATTCGTAAGAAAATTATTGATCAAAACTTAGCTTATCTAAACAACAGACTTACATACTATCTTGACAAACTAGGATTACCGCATCAAGTTACATTTCAAAATGATCTTTCTGTTGAAATTACACAACTAGGACAAGACCTAGACTTTGATAACCTATCAAGAGGTGAACGCAACAGACTTATACTTGGCATGAGCTTTGCATTCCGTGATGTTTGGGAAAGTTTATATCAAGGTGTTAATTTATTGTTTATTGACGAATTAATTGACAGTGGTATGGACACTGCAGGTGTTGAAAATGCACTTAGTGTCCTTAAGAAAATGGCTAGAGAAAGAGAAAAGAACATTTATTTAATTAGTCACAAAGACGAATTAATTGGTAGAGTTAATAATGTAATGAAAGTTATTAAAGAAAATGGCTTTACTAGTTACGAAAACGATATTGATATTATACAATGAACGATGTACACGACGAACTTGTAAAAGCATACTTAGAGTATTTCAAGGCTAACGACAAATTTGAACTACGGAACTCTGTGCGAACACATAGAGAAGTTAGAAGATGGTTACGTACTATTAGATCTTTAGCATATGACAGGATGGAAGAGATACACGTAAAACATAATACCAAGAAAGAGGCAAATAAAAAAGGCACACAATAAGTACATTCATGCAGTGGACTTATAAAGGTAAAACAATTGATTCTATACCAGATGAGTATGAAGGATTTGTTTATCTAATTACTAACACCACTACAGGCCAAAAATATATAGGTAAAAAACTAGCAAAATTTAAAACCACTAAGCCACCTTTAAAAGGCAGAAAAAATAAAAGACGAGGCTACAAAGAAAGCGACTGGAGAACATACTATGGTAGTTCAGACAGACTAAATGCAGACGTAGCTGAACTAGGCGAAAAACACTTCACAAGAGAAATACTATACCTATGTAAAGGTAGGGGCGAAATGTCCTACATAGAGGCAAGAGAACAGTTTGATAGGCGTGTACTTGAAACAGATGATTACTACAATGGTATCATCAATGTTAGAGTAGGCGGATCAGACAAACTCAAACAGGCATTGCTAGAACATCACATCCAGGCAAAACAATCTAACACATAAGGTTGGCGGGCCAGATTAATTTACCGCTGTGGAAAAAGCTCTCGTATAGAAGCACACGTAACACGTTGAGTCGCGTCTGGTAATAAGGCGTTGGATTGACGTAGATTGAATGTTAGCAATTGAAAAACACAACACAGTACATAAAAACTCTTTAGCAATAGGAACGAAGCGAGAGGTAATGTATTATAAACTGCACATTAACCTAGTTAATGTACGTTTTATGTTACATATGTCGACGTAGGTTGGGAAAGGTCAGAGCCCATTGTACTTTGTGTATAAACAATTACCTACTTCCAATGTCTCGGCTGGTGCGACTCACATGAAGCGTATTTTGAGATTAGATGGGACCGTAACAGGTTCCGTCTGACTGAAACAATCTACATGAAACTTAAACATTATTACATTCGTAATAATGCATTTGTATCATATTATAATCACTTCTATCACAAACGAAGTAAGTAGTTTGAGCGTTAAGCGAAAACAAATATCTACGAAGTAGATATTCAAGTATATGATAAATAATATTAACTACTATATAAAGGATTAAACTCTGATGAAAATTAATGATCTTATTAATGAGAATGACTTAGACGAAGCACCAGCTGGAGCGATAGGTCAAGCAGCACGTAAAATTGGCTCAGCTGTAGCAGGTAAACTTGGTATGCAAAATGCTGCTGGTAAGATGTCTACTAAAGCTGATGTAGGTGACGAAGCCAATCGTATTAAGAGAGATCTAAATCAGTTTATGGCAGGATCAGGTATTAATAAAAAATCATTAGAACTTAAAGACCTAGTTGATTTTTTAACAAAAGCAGGATTTGATAAAAATTCAGTTGTACAAACTGTAAGAAAACATGCTCCGAAGCAACCTGCTGCAACACCTAAGCCAAACCCAGCTACACTAACAGCTAGTTTAGACAATAGTGTTACTGAAGCTGTTGCTCCGCAAGTAATTGATAAAGTTATTATGAGTTTAGTACAACAAGGTTTTAAAAACCAGGCGCCTGGACAACAACAACGCAGTAAATATGCTACAGATGGTGGCGCACCAGCAGCAGCCGGAAATAACAAAGCTGTAGCACAAGCTATGAACAAGTTTAAAGCTACTACTGGTATTAAGAGTCCTGCAATTGCTGCTAAAGCATTACAAAAAGCAGGCAACGGTGAAGTACTAGCACCTAATGAAAGAAAAGAAATTGCACCATTATTAGGTAAGTTAGCACAAGCTATGAATGACCAAGGCGGTCAGCAACGTATTCTTCAATTGTTTAGACAAGCAAAGTAAATTAAAAGAACGGTAATCCTGATTCTTTAGTAGTTTCTAAATTTTCTTGAATCAAGGTATGAAGAATTTCACGATCTTCGATACATAAATCATATGCATGATCAATAGTTAAGCTACCTCGGCTAAACCACGCAAATTTAAATAGTTCTAGTTTTAAATTTTTGCATTGATTTTCAAGGACCTTAACTTCTTCTAAAACTTCTTCAATGCTTAACGTTAAGATCCTGATACGAAAAAACTTGATGGGTCAAATATCAAAGGTAGTTCGTATGTTTCAGGAACACCTTGTTCAATTTCCTCCGGAGTTGCATCAACGATCATAGGTTTAATTTTAAACTTATCTTTTTGTACTTCGATGTGTTTGCTTATTTGTTCAAAAACAGTTTTTTCACTGTTATTAATAAATTCTGCTATTAATTTTGGATTAGTTACTACATCATCATCAACAGTAATGCTAACAATACTCTTTTCTAACGTTCTAACTGTTAGTGCAGTGAGTTTTTTAAAGCTATCTCTAAAAAGTGATATTTTTTCATTCTCTGGCATGTCGTTATTAGATACTGCATTAAAGATACGTTGTTCTTCAAACGTTTCGTTAGTTGTATCAGTCATTTCTCTATATGTTAGCGGTCTAATTTCAAATGACAATTCATTATTATGTAGCTGAGTGTCAAATTCTTCAACTTGAATAGTATCTAACAGTCTTATCAAGTCTAACGAAAATGTTTTTTCTTCAGATATTACAGGAGTAAATGAACTAATGTCCATATTCTCTCCATATGTAGCAATACGAATAGCAATTAATATTGCGTCAAAGTCTGTACTTGGTGTTTGCCAAGCATCTTTGATATTAGGAACACAACTTTGGATTAATTCAACTGTTGCTTCACCATTTAATAACGCATCTGGTGTTTTAGTCATTAATTCGTCTTTGGCTGTCATAGCAAAGACTGGAATTTCGCCTGACTCAGGTAAATCGATAGAGCCTTGCTTCCAAAATTTACCTTTAGATGGTAGTGTAATATAAATTTTAGGCTGTCTATAAAATTTATGTAACGGATTATTTGTTTCCGACATGTTTTTCTCCTGATAAATACAATGTGTAAATATGTATCATATATATTTATATACGTAGTTAATTGGAGAGATGAATAAGTGGCAGAAGAAGTCGATATTGGTAATGTAGGCGGCGAAGCTGGAGTAGCTAGTGAAGTTACCCTACGCAGGCTTCTTGCGGCTATGGATAAATTAGCAAAAGCAAATGGTGTGAACTCTCCTAAGCAGCAAGTATTACAGAATTATGAAAAATCACTAAAAAATGCTACTAGTGGTATACAGGATAACACAGAAGAGCGTGAAAAAAATACTGCTGCATTGAAAAAAAGCACTAGTACACTAACATCGATGGCAGGTAATGCATTTAATGGGTTAGTTGCTGGAATTGCAGGAATTGCAGGCAGTGCAACTGGACTAACTAAACAACTTGTTATGGGAGGCACTAGATTATCTGATTTTGCTGACCATTTACCTGTAGTAGGAGCGCATTTAGGTAGTTTTACTCGATTCTTAGAAGCAGCAGTAGATAGATTGCGTAGTTTTTCTGATGTAGGTATATCTTTTAATAATGATATTAAAGAAATGGGCAAAAGCTTAGTAACATCGGGTATTAATGCAGATGTATTAACAAATGCACTAATTGGAAATTCAGATGTAATGAAAATGTTAGGTAGTACTGCTAGTGAAGGTGCAAAACGATTTATTCGATTAAATCAAGCAATGGGAGAGCAAGGACTTCGCGGCCAATTAATTGGTATGGGACTTACTGTTGAAGGTGTTGTGGAAGGTTTAGCAAGCTATACTAGAAACCAAGCACGTTTAGGTAATTTAGAAAGACTATCTAATGATCAATTAATACAAGGTAGTGTAAGTTATATTAGAGAACTAGATAAACTAACAAAAATTACAGGTATGAATAGAAAAGATGCTGAAAATGCACTTGCTGCAACCCAAGCCGACGCAATGGTTCGTAGTATTAGAGCTGAAATTCTAGCTAGAAATGGAAATGTAGCTCAGTTTGATGCAAATACAGCTAGACTAGGTCAAATAGCAGATCAAGGCGGTGGCGCAGCAGTAACAGCACTAAAAGGATTAGCAGATGGAATTGCAAACAATCCAATGGAAGCTGCATTAATAAGTATGACTGACGGTCTTGCATTAGAAACAATGAAAGCATACCGAGCAGGAAACTTAACTCAAGAAGAATTTAATGATAGACTAAAACAAATGGGTCCGATGATGGCTAATTTCATGAGTAGTCCTGAAGCAATCGGCGGATTGAGAGCCTTAGGACATCCAATTGCTGATCTACAAGATAGTGCAGCGGCATTTTTATCAATTACTGATGCATCTGCTGAATCAGCAGAAAATGAACAAAATCAAAGAGATGATCTTACAAACGGACTTGCTCAATTTAGTAATGCGATTGAACAACTGAGAGCAAAAGTTCTTACACCAATGATAGAAAAATTAGCACCTGCAATTACTAATCTATTAGATGGTATGTTTACTGACGAAAAGATACAAGGATTTATTACAAACTTTAATCAATTTGTTGACGAGTTTGCTGCTAATCCTTCAGGAAAGATTAGTGAAATTTATGAAAGCATAAAGGATTATTTCTTAGGTCAGCTAGTAGATGTAGATCCAAGAGATCAAGAAACTGATATGCAACGCCAAGGAGGGTTATTTGAAAAAATAACAACTGGATTTGCTGATTTATTTAAACTAGCATCAGATAAGTTCCTAAGCCTTGTAGGTTTTGAAACTGCAGAAGATTCTAAATCAATATATGCACAATTTTTAGAAAAGATTGGACTTGAAGATTCTGAAACTGCTGGTAAAAGTTTAATGTCACAGGTTATGGACAAATTATTTCCTCCTGGTGAACAAGGTGAAAGCTTAGGAGTACGAATTGGTAATGCATTTGTAGATTCAATAAAATCTTTTATGGCATCAACCGGCGGCACACAATTAGTAGATACTGTTAGTTATCACTTTGAAGGAGTGATGTTAAGATTACAAGAAGCAATTGATGAAAAGTTAGGTGTGTTAGATAACGATAGATTAAGAGAAGAACGTAAAGCCTATGAAGTTCGCGGACTTGAGTCTGGAAGATTAGATGCTGATAGTGCTACTTTAGTAAACGAAGATTTACAAAGAAATATTAAAGCGTTAGAGTATATGCAAGCACAAGCTGTTGGAGATCAACTTGAAGCGTCTGATGGCGTGTTTGGTGTAGGTGCCAGAGAAGCAGAGACAGACGAAGAATATGCAGCAAGGATAGAAACATTTAGGAACTTACCAGGTCCTCAAGGACTACTAAAGAATATCAGAGATCATCAAAGTATATTAAATGGTATTCGACCACCGGCACAGTTTAATAACGGCACTAACGGATTTAAAGACTTTGGAACAGGTACACTAGCAGAACTACACAACCGTGAAGCAGTTGTTCCTGAAAATAGTAACGCTGGTAAGTTTTTAGCAAATGCAGATAAGATGCAAGCACAATTAAATTCATTGACAACTAACAATAATGGTGCTACAATTAATCAAGAAGGCGTCATAAATGCTATAAATCAATTAAATACTACTATGAGTAATACTGCTTCTATTTTAATGTCAATTGAAAAAAATAGTAAAAAACAAATATCTGCACTTGGATCTGTAGGATCGGTGTATTAAGGAAGCTAAATGAGTTGGAAAAAATATTTTACCCCAGTACCAACAGGAGATAATCCAAGCGGAACGTTCTCTCCACTAGCAGGATCTCGAGGATCTATGCCTGGTCCTGCTGCAAGGAATTATAATTCACATCTTCCTGATGTTTATGTTGGTTCACCAAACCGTATCGAACGTTACGGACAATACAATACAATGGACAGTGACTCAGAAGTAAATGCTGCTTTAGATATTCTTGCTGAGTTTTGTACACAAAAGAACGATCAGAACGGTACTAATTTTAAAATTGACTTTAAACAAAAAGCAACAAATTCAGAAGTAACAATTATATCACAGTATCTACAACAGTGGTGTAAAATAAACAAGTTTGAAACTCGAATGTTTAGACTGTTGCGTAATACATTTAAGTATGGCGATCAAATATTTGTTAGAGACCCAGAAACTAAAAAATTATTTCATGTAGACTGTGCAAATCTTACAAAAATTATTGTAAACGAAAGTGAAGGCAAAAGTCCTGAGCAATATGTTGTTAAAGATATGAATCTTAATTTTAAAGATCTTGTTGCAACAACACCTCATCAAACACAAGGTCAATTAAACAACGGCGGCCAAGGCAGTTACCAAAGTGCAAGTGCAGGTAAAGGATATCTTGCAGGACAAAGTGCTGGACAAGCAGGTACAAGATTCAGTAGAGAAGAAAGCGAAATAACAATCGCATCAGAACATATTTTGCATTTAAGTTTATCAGAAGGATTAGATAATAACTATCCGTTCGGTAACAGCCTACTTGAAACTATTTTTAAAGTATACAAACAAAAAGAATTACTTGAAGATGCTATTATTATCTATCGAGTACAACGTGCG
>ERZ1048068.115-NODE-115-length-78018-cov-6.145300_pt1 | contig 78018 bp, 61 predicted proteins | sample MGYA00383098_ERZ1048068 | MGnify/ENA primary metagenome ERZ1048068 (study PRJEB29581, sample SAMEA5548368) | metagenome | biome: marine; feature: coastal; material: water | depth 1 m | study: Short-term variability in the microbial, nano- and picoplankton dynamics...
GGAGCAGACAAGGTCTCTATCAATTCGGCGGCAGTCAAAAATGCCGGTCTGATCAACGAACTCGCTGCCAAATTTGGCAGTCAGTGCATCGTCGTTGCTATTGACGCCAAGCAAATTGACGGTCAATGGAAAGTGCATTTGGTAGGAGGGAAGGTTCCTACGGACATTGACTTGTTTGATTGGGCCAAAGAAGTGGCTCAGCGAGGAGCAGGCGAAATTTTGTTTACCTCGATGGATCACGATGGAACCAAAAATGGATTTGCTAACAATGCATTAGCAACCATCTCTACCAGCGTCAATATTCCTGTTATTGCGTCGGGCGGAGCTGGGAAAATTTCCCACTTTGTTGACACATTTGTCTCAGGAAAGGCCGATGCCGCATTGGCAGCCAGTATTTTTCATTTTAAAGAAATAGAAATCAACGCTTTGAAAAAAGCCTTACATTCGCAACAAATACCGATTCGATTATGACACCCGATTTTGATAAAAACCCCGACGGATTGCTACCCGCCATTGTACAAGATGCTACAACACAAAAAGTGTTGATGCTTGGTTATATGAATGCCGATGCATTGCAAAAAACCCAAGAATCGGGAAAGGTTACTTTTTACAGTCGCTCTAAAAATCGACTGTGGACCAAAGGCGAAGAGAGCGGTCATTTTTTAATCTGTAAAGACATCCAACTCGATTGTGACAACGATGCTTTCTTGATTCAAGCCCTGCCGCAAGGGCCTACGTGTCACCAAGGAACGGATACTTGTTGGGGTGAATCCAATACTGCCAATTACGGTTTTTTATCTGAATTGGAAGCTGTGATAGCCCAGCGAACTACCGAAAAACCCGAAGATAGCTATGTAGCTTCTTTGTTTGAAAAAGGAATCAATAAAATTGCTCAAAAAGTAGGCGAGGAAGCTGTTGAAGTCGTTATTGAAGCCAAAGACAATAATGATGAGTTGTTTTTGGATGAATCGGCCGATTTGCTGTTTCACTATTTGATGCTTTTGCGTGCCAAAGGACATAATCTACAGGACGTGGTGGATGTGCTTAAGGCAAGACAACAATAGCACTATAATCGGCTCATCCATTCAATGAGAAGTGCAAGAAACAATATGGACAAAAACCCTGTCATTAAAAGTGCAGATGTAATTGGGTAGTTATATCCTCTTTTTCTGTAGCGGTGTTCGAGGAACAGAAAAAAAACAATAGGTGTCCAAGCTAAAATTTCAATCATGATATAAAATTTGGATAATCTAATTTACCAAAATTTATTTGCATTGAAAATGACTATCTTTAACTCATGCAGTTATCACCAGATATTTTTTCATTTTTTAGAGCCTTGTCCCAAAACAACAATCGGGAGTGGTTTGCCGAACACAAACCGGAGTTTAAGGACTTGGAAGCCCAAGTAAAAGGTTTTGGAAATGCACTGTCCGATCGATTGAATGTTCACGACAGCATTGATCGGTTCAAGCTGTTTCGGATTTATAGAGATGTACGCTTTTCCAAAAACAAAACCCCTTACAAAACCCATTTTGGATTGACCTGGCATCGAACCAAACCGGCGTTGCGAGGTGGGTATTATTTGCATTTGGCTCCTAACCATAATTTTTTGGCGTGTGGGTTTTGGGATCCCAATCCGGCTGATTTGCTGCGTATTCGTAAAGAATTTGAATTTGACGCCGATGCGTTTCGAAGCCTAATTTCGGCTCCTGCCTTTAAAAACCTGTGGGGTTCGCTGGAAGGAAATACATTAAAAACGGCTCCTAGAGGATTTGACAAGCACCATCCCGATGTGGATTTGTTGCGTTTTAAACAGTTGATTTTCAGTATTTCTTATACCGATAAGGAAGTAGCAGCTGCGGATTTTATAGAACGGGTTGATCATGCCTTGCAAGAGGTGCGTCCGTTTGTGGATTATATGTCTGAAGTCCTGACCACCGATCTCAACGGTGCGTCGCTGTTGTAAGTTTTTAAGCAGTTTTTTCGAGCGTATCGGAAGGAACCAACAGTTGTAACTGATCTTGCAGTCGGGTAATGACCATGTTCATCATGCGTTTGTTGAGTTTGGAAGAATTTTGACAATATTCCGTGTACTCCGTTACCGTAAATGCTCCCAAAAGCATGCCTTTGAGTGCGTTTCTAAATTTTTGGTCTTTGTGAATTGCCGTTTCGATGTATTGGAGTTTTTTTTCGGTTCCCAAATCAAAAAACACGTTTTTGTGCTTGATGGCATAGTTGATAAACGCAGCCAATAACAGCGGGTTTTGCAGTTTGAGTACCGGACGCAGGGTTTGGTTTTGAAACCGCTCCTCGGAACGCATGCTGTCAAAGGTTTTGAGCTTTTTTAGTTCGGGACGTATGCGGAGAATGTCGTGGTGACGGTCGTTCATAACAGCTATTTTGTATAAAAATAATAGTTAAAATACCATTCGAAAAGTACTTTTGGGGAATGTTATCAAGAGGTTGTTGACAATGTGGATATTGTTTTTTAAACAAATCCCAACTTGAAAGAAACTGTGTTATAAGCCGAACGAATCATTGTTGATTTTATGAGTGCTGTGCTGACTACCAATACTGGTGGGGAGTATTTAAAATAGAGAAGATCCTGTGAAGTTTAAAGTTATTCGTTCAGTTGCTTGCTGAAACAGTCACTTTAAATGTAGGAATGGTAGCATCAGACAACATACCCATTATTGTTCCTTGTACTGCAAATTGTCCTTGCGTTTGAAGTGCATTCAAATCTCCTGAATATTCTTTGGGAAGCATTCCCAATAAATGCTTGATGGACGATGATGGTGTTGAAAACTCCAAATCAAAATAATTCCCATTGGACTTTGTTTGTAGATAACCCTCAAATTCAAGAGGCAATTGATTGATGAGCAGTTTGTTTTGTTGAAAAGTATAGATTTCTTTTTCCAAGTCCAATTCAAAAACAGCATCTAAGGATACCGAAATTGCCTCTTCCAAGCGGATGTTTTTATTTGTAAAACCCAATCCCAATTGGGTATGGGTATCCAAAGCAACTACTGAATTCTGGAAATCGCCGCTTCCTTGATGATAAATACTATCAATACGAATTTGTGAATTGTCAATGTGATTGTGATAATGAACCGTGAGGTTGTCAACCGTATATTTTTGTAGTTTTAGTGAAAATACTTCTGTTGTTTCTTGTTTCTCTTGATTGGTTGGAGATTCCTGTGATTTCTTAACAATATCATAGTTGACAACACCGTCAGAAGCAACTTTAAGATTGGCTATAGCATTTGTTAACGTAATGGTTTCAATGGCTATGGGTTGGTCATTGGGTCTAATCAATTGGAGGGCACTGATATTCAAGTTAATATTTTCTGCAACAAATAAGGTGTCTCCTTTAAAAGGAGCCTCGTTGATTACTTGAAGTTTGTTGAGGGTAATTTGAGCTTTGGGAAAATTGGATAAAAAACTCAATTGAATGTTATCAAAAGAAACTTCGGCCGTTAAATGATTGTTTACCCATTCAAGTGTTTTTTCTTTGATGGTGTCTTTAAAGAAAAACGGAATACTCAAAAGAAGAACTTTAAATAAAGGGAAAATAACGCCTAGCAAGCGAATTATTTTTTTAAACATAAGAGGGAATTTAAGTAGGTTTTAAAATGTAAAATTAGAGTAAAATAGTGCTTTGACGAAGTATATTATAATAAATTTAAGACTTTTTGAATCATCAAATCTACCACCGCGTTGGGTTGTTCGGAAAAGGCACCTAATTTTCGATTAGCGATGATGGCATTGACAGACAAGGCCTGATGTCCCATAATGGCTGCTAGTCCATATATACCGGCTGTTTCCATTTCCAAATTGGATATTTTTTGCCCTGAAAAATCAAAAGACTCTAATTGTTGATTCCAGTCGGGATATTGAGTGTCCATGCGAATGCGTCGTCCTTGGGGACCGTAAAACCCCGGATGCGTCGCTGTAATTCCTTGAACAAAACTTTCCGTTGAAAATCGATTGAGAAGTTCTTTGTTTGCCGAAATCACATAAGGGGTATTGAGGTGTTCGTTCAATCCAAGTTGCTCTTGCAAAGCTCGAGCAAAAGGAATGTCAAGATGTTCTTCGCAAGGGTAGAAGTGGAGCAGGTTGTCAAAACCAATTGCGGTCTTGCTCAACAGCAAGCTTCCCAAAGGTATGTTTGATTGAGAGGCTCCCGAAGTTCCCAATCGAATGATTCGTAGGGAAGTAAGCTCCTTTTTAGGTATAAGAGTTTTAAGATTCACATTGACCAACGCATCGAGTTCGGTCAACACAATGTCGATATTGTCGGTTCCCATTCCCGTAGAAATAACGGTTATACGCTGTCCATTGTAGGTTCCTGTGTGCGTGCATAGTTCTCTTGTCTGTTTTTGTACTTCGAGGGTTTCAAAATGCTTGGAAATTTTTGGAACACGATCGGGATCCCCAACAGTGAGGATGGTTTGTCCGATTTCGTGGGGAAGCAGTCCCAAATGATAGACACTACCGTCGGGGTTTAAAATAAGTTCTGAAGAAGCCATACGTTTTGTTTTATCCACCTACACGTTTCACAATATGCCCTTTGTCTTGAAGCAATTGAATGATCTTGTCACGCATATTTCCTTGAATGATAATTTCAAAATCTTTCACCGATCCGCCAACACCGCATTGGGTTTTAAGGTGTTTTCCAAGGGCTTTTAATTCATCATTGTTTCCTTCAAATCCCTTGATGACCGTTACGGTTTTCCCACCGCGTCCTTTGTTGCTAAAATGAGCTTCCAAATGCTGAATGCGTTGCTCTTTGGGAACTTCGTAGGTGCCTTCTGCCTCAGGAAACAGTTTTTTTAAATCTTCAAGACTGTTGAGTTTTGCCATTTATTTTTTCAATAATCCAAGTTCGTACAATCGTTGTGTTAAAAATTCACCTGCAGTAATGTCTTCAAATTGTTTGGGGTGATCAGAAGACATACAGTTATCCAACACATTGAGTTTCATTGAACTCACAGGGTGCATAAAAAACGGAATCGAGTACCGCGAACTGCCCCACATTTCTTTGGGTGGATTGACCACACGATGAATGGTAGATTTTAATTGATTATTGGTATGCCGTGAAAGCATATCACCCACATTGATAACCAATTCATCGGGTTCGGCAATCGCATCTAGCCATTCGCCTTTGTTATTTTTAACTTGCAAGCCTTTTCCTTGTGCTCCCATCAAAAGAGTAATCAAATTGATGTCTCCGTGAGCCGCTGCACGAACCGCATCTTTGGGTTCGGAAGTAATAGGAGGGTAGTGAATAGGACGCAAAATACTGTTTCCATCTCTAATAAATTCATCAAAATACGTTTCAGAAAGTCCTAAGTGAAGTGCAAGAGCCCGTAAAACATACATCCCTGTTTTTTCCAACGCCTTGTACACCTCTTTTCCTACTACATTAAATTCTGGAAGTTCTTCAACGTCAACATTGTCTGGATAAATTTCATCCAGTGAATCGGGGTCTTCTACATACTGTCCAAAATGCCAAAATTCTTTTAAATCGCCTTCTTTTCGACCTTTGGCATGTTCTTTACCAAAGGAAGTGTATCCGCGTTGACCGCCCAAACCTTCTATTTCGTATTTCTTTTTTACATCAGTTGGTAAATCAAAAAACGCTTTTATCTGATCGTACAATTTTTCCACCATTTCAGTAGGCAAAAAATGACCTTTGAGGGCTACAAAACCAATGTTTTCGTATGCATCACCCAAATTCTTTATAAATAGTTGGCGCTTCTGAGAATCATCGGATAAAAAATTACTTAAATCAACGCTTGGAATGTTTTTCATGAATTTGATTTTAAACAAAAATAACAATTATCCCTGTAACATTTCAATTGGATTTGAGTAGGGGAGACCAAAGGCTTCTGCAACACCTTTGTAAGTAACACTTCCTAATGCAATATTGAGCCCTTTTTGCAAAGAATTGTCTTTCAAACAGGCAGTTTTCCAGCCCTGACTGGCAATTCGAATGGCCTGAGGCAAAGTAGCGTTTGTTAGCGCTTCTGTCGCGGTTTGTGGAACGGCTCCAGGCATATTGGCTACGCTGTAATGGAGAATACCATCCACCAAATAGGTAGGGTTTTCATGAGTGGTTGGGTGCGTGGTTTCAAAACATCCCCCTTGATCTACGGCTACATCAACCATCACGGTGCCAGGCTTCATATTGGACAACATCTTTTTAGTGATTAGCTTGGGAGCTTTGGCACCGGGAATTAAAACCGCTCCAATGATGAGATGTGCCGTACGAATGGCTTTTTCAATATTGTAAGTGTTTGAATATGCAGTAGTTACATTAGCTGGTAAAAGGTCATCCAAAACGCGCAAGCGACTTAAGTTGATATCAAATAGCGTAACGTTAGCACCCAAACCTGCTGCCATTTTTGCGGCTTGCGTACCCACAACACCGCCTCCCAAAACAATTACATTGGCTGGAGGAACACCTGGAACGCCGCCCAACAGAATTCCAGCTCCTTTTTGAGGCTTTTCCAAGTATTTTGCCCCTTGTTGAGTGGCCATGCGTCCAGCTACTTCTGACATGGGAGTCAATAAAGGAAGGCTTTTGTCGTCATTTTCTATGGTTTCGTAAGCGATGCACACGGCTTTTTGCTCAATCATAGCCTTTGTAAGCGATTCCGAAGCAGCAAAATGAAAAAATGTATATAGAATTTGCCCTTCTTGGATCAAATCGTATTCTTCAGCTAAGGGTTCTTTGACTTTAATAATCATTGCGGATTTATTGTAAATGTCTTCGATATGAGAAACAATCTGTGCACCGATCTTGGTATAATCACTGTCTGAATAACCGCTTCCTAATCCAGCACCTGACTGAACAAATACCGAATGTCCGTGAATGATTAATGATTGAACGCCCGCAGGAGTCATCCCTATACGGTATTCGTTGTTTTTTAGCTCTTTTGGTATTCCGATATTCATTTTTATAACATTAATAGGTATAATACGTTATAAAAGTAACATTTTATTGATCAATCCACCTATTTATTATAAATAAATATAAAATATAAGAAAACTTATATTTAACATAATATAAATTATAAGGCTTATAGAATTGATAATTTATAATAACTTTACAAAAAAAAATAAATTAAGTTGTTGTTATATATGGATAATAATTTCAGTCATGCTTTTACTAATAGAGCGTTGCTTTTGCAAGAACAGTTTATTTGTGACTGGATTTCAGATATTGAAAAGTTGATTGAGCAAAAAACTTCTTTTGGCATACTCAATGCATCTATTTCAAAACAATTCAAATTTGACAAAGCACTTACTGATTTTAAAAATGCATATCCACTGCACCTTGAAGAAAATGGTTTTAATTTAATTTGTTTTACTGCAGGATCTAATGGACGATTCAAAGCCATTGTAAGATCCTATGAAAGTTGGGTAAATAGTTTTAAAATTCAACAAGAAATAATACAATATCCATCCAATACAAAAAGTCTGATTGTGGGGGACTGTTCCCATTCCTTGCACTTTTTTGGGCTTTTGGAAAGTTTGTATAGAAATGTTGAACCTATAGTGTTAGCGTCATTTTCAACAAAAAAGTTCTTTGCTGCCTGCAACAAAGAGCTTCCTCAGCTACTATACATTACTCCGGTGCATTTGGGGTTGTTGTTACGGCATTTCAATGCGTTTGACGTTGCTCCTGTTCTCTCAATACGCTATTTGGTTGTAGGAGGTGCTACGATCAATTCTTCAACACTCAAAAAAGTGCAACTCATGTTTCCTAATGCTACCATTCACGAGTTTTTTGGAGCTACGGAAACAAGTTATATTTCGATAAAAACGCCCAACTGTCCCCTGGGTTCGGTTGGAAAAATATGTCCCGGGGTAACGGTTCGTATTATGGATTCTGAGCATAAATTAGTGCCTGTTGGAAATGTGGGGAATATTTGGGTTAAAAGTAACCAATTGTTTCGTCGGACTGTGATGGGCGAAGACGCTACTTTATGTGATGATAATGGGTTTATTCACATTGGTGATATGGGATATGTCGATAAAAACAATCATCTGTATTACGTTGGAAGGAACAATCACCAAGTAACTATTGCCGGTAAAAATATACTCCTAACTCCTATTGAAAAATGCATCCAAAATCATCTACAAACCCCTGAAGTTGCTGTAATTTCCGTAACCGATGCTTTGAAAGAAAACCGCCTTTCAATTCTTACATCTTTAACATTAACCAAAGAGCAACAGCGGGCACTACTTTTGGAAGTGCGAAAGGAATTTGGTGCGCTTGCTACTCCAAAAACCATTGTTTCGGTACCTTTGTGGCCTTTATTAGCTTCTGGAAAAACAAATCGTACATTTCTACAAAAACTCGTTTCTCCATGAAAGTCTCACCCGTTTATGTTGTAGCAGCCTCAAGAACAGCAGTCGTTCCAAGCGGCGGTGCTTTTAAAAACCTTACCTACGAACAGTTGGCAGTTCCCCCTATTTTGGAATGCATCCGACAGTCTGGTTTACAAAAGGATGATGTTGACGAATTGATTGTATCCAACGCTTTGGGAGCTGGAGGAAATCCCGCAAGAGTTGTGGCGTTGGCTGCGGGTCTTCCGGATTCTATAGCTGGATTGTCTATTGATAGGCAATGCGTGGGCGGTCTGGACGCTATTTTGCTAGGTAAGGCGCTCATTGCTTCTGGAAAGGCCCATGTTGTTGTAGTGGGTGGAACGGAATCGCACTCATTACGACCCAAGCGATATTTTAAATCCGATTGGAAAAGCGATCCTGAGTTCAGCGAGCAAGCACGTTTTACTCCATGGCCTGAAAACGATCCCTTAATGCACGATGCTGCAAGCAATTTGGCCAATCAATTTTCTATTGACAAGAAGTTGCAAGACCAATGGACGACTGACAGTCATTCCAAAGCAATGGCTTCAAGAGAAATTCTTAAAAATGAAATCGTTTGCCCTAAAAATACAAATGCTGAATACGACCCTTATTCCAGAGCGTTGACACAAAAACATTTTCAGCGTTCTAAAGAAATTTCTGATACTATTACAGCCATAAATACCAGTGTATCTGCTGACGGCGCCGCATTTGTAGTTTTGGTTTCTGATAAAATCAAAAGAAAACTAGCGATTCCTTATACACTTCGACTGATTGATGGACATACATTAGGAGGAAATCCTACCCTACCCGCTTTGGCTCCTGTTGCTGCAATCAATCAATTGTTAGCCAAAAACCATTTAATACCCGATGACCTTGTTTTAATTGAATTGATGGAGGCTTATGCAGCTCAAGCTATTGTTTGTGTAAACAAATCCAATCTTCCCAAAGAACGTATTAACGTCTCAGGCGGATCGCTTTCTCGTGGGCATCCCATTGGCGCCTCAGGAACGGTACTTATGGTTCGATTGTTTTATGAGTTTGCAAACAAAAATGGACTCGGACTTGCTGCTATTGCTGGCGCTGGAGGGTTAGCCACTGCCCTATTGGTTGAAAAAGAAGCGAAAGCTACCAATCAATAGGCTTTTTGCCTTTGGATTCTAAAAATCTATTACACTGACTAAAATGTTTGTTTCCAAACCAATAACCTCTATTGGCACTTAAGGGTGATGGGTGTCCAGATGTCAATATGTGGTGTTTTCCGTTATCGATTTTGGCTCCTTTCTTTTTGGCATACCCGCCCCAAAGCAAAAAAACAACCTCCGACTTTTTGGAAGAAATGGTTTCGATTACACTATCTGTAAATGTCTCCCACCCTTTATTTTGATGACTTCCCGCTTGATGTGCACGCACGGTCAAGGTGGCGTTTAACAACAAAACTCCTTGTTGGGCCCAACGCATCAAATCTCCGCTTTTTGGATATGGAACTTGAATGTCGTTTTCTATTTCTTTAAAAATATTAATTAATGAAGGTGGGTGTGGCGTGGGATCGTGAACAGAAAAACACAAACCATTGGCTTGATTGGGACCATGATATGGGTCTTGACCAATAATTACCACTTGAACAGCGTCAAAAGGACACGCATTCAAGGCTGCAAAAACTTGATTTCCTGGAGGGTAACACCTATGTTGATGATATTCGTTTTTTACAAAGGCTGCCAATTGTTGAAAATAAGCTTCTTCAAAGGTAGCCTGCAAGAGCTTTTTCCAGGATGGGTGCAATTGAACGTTCATTGAAAATAATGTACTTTTGTTGGGTAAATTTAAGAAAATTGCTGACAAAAAAATCATTAGAAGATTTAGAGTTTCAAACAGTTCTTCATCAACTAAGTACTCATTGTGTAACCGAACTGGGAGTTGAACGGATTCGTGCTTTGCATCCTATGGTGGATTATGACGCTATCACAAACGCATTGTCTCATACTGCAGAATACAAGTCTTCATTTGAAAATGACAATCGCATTCCCAATCATGGTTTTGAAGCAATTGCCCAAGAGTTATCGCTTCTGGGTATTGAAAACAGTCAGTTGGAATTGGATGGTTTTCGCCGTTGCAAGTCACTAGTAGAAACCACCAAAATCATTACCAAATTCTTTAAAAAATTCAAAGAGTACTATCCAACGTTGTATCAAATTTTTGAAGAAGTCGATGTAGTTTCGGAAATCCCAAAAGAAATCAATGGGGTTATTGATCGATTTGGCGCAATTAAAGATCGGGCTTCCGATGAACTGTATCAAATTCGAAAACAAATGGGTTCAGTGCGTTCTAAAATTGGACAAAGTTTTGGCAGCGCTTTGAATACCTATCATTCTGCAGGTTTTTTGGATGAAATCAAAGAGTCTATCATTGACAACCGGCGCGTATTGACCGTGAAAGCCATGTATCGTAGAAAGGTCAAAGGAGCTATTATGGGAAGCTCTAAAACAGGTAGTATTGTTTATATAGAGCCCGAAGCAACATTAAAATACAGCCGAGAATTACAAAACCTTGAATATGAGGAAACCGAGGAAATCACAAGAATATTAAAGGAATTAACAGATTTTTTACGTCCGTATCGTCCGTTTTTGGCAACCTACCAAGAAGTTTTAACTGTTTTGGATACCGTATCTGCCAAAGCGTTGTATGCAAAAAGAACCCATTCGGTTTTGCCGCTTTTGAATACCCACCAACAATTGTATTTGAGAAATGCATACCACCCACTTCTTTTTTTAGCCAACGAATCGAAGGGAGAAAAAACATTTCCCCAAACCATTGAGCTAAAAAATGACAATCGGATTATCATCATTTCAGGCCCCAATGCAGGAGGAAAAAGCATTACTTTAAAAACCATTGGTCTTTTGCAATTAATGCTTCAAAGCGGTTTGTTGGTTCCAGTACACGAACGAAGCAATATGTGCGTTTTTCAAAAAATTCTAACCGATATTGGAGACAATCAATCCATTGAAAATCATTTAAGTACCTACAGCTATCGTTTGAAAAACATGAATCGCTTTCTCAAAAAGTGCGATTCCCAAACTTTGTTTTTAATTGATGAATTTGGAACCGGTTCAGATCCTGAGTTGGGAGGCGCTTTGGCTGAAATATTTTTGGAAGTTTTTTACGAACGGCAGTCGTTTGGCGTAATTACCACGCATTACGCCAATCTTAAGTTATTGGCCACCGAGCTACCTCATATGACCAATGCCAATATGGAGTTTGACAATAAAAGCTTACAGCCTACTTTCAATCTGGTTTTGGGAGAGGCAGGAAGTTCGTTCACCTTTGAGGTGGCCCAAAAAAACGGGATTCCATTCAGACTCATCAACCAAGCCAAAAAGAAAATTGAAAAAGGAAAAGTTCGCTTCGATGCCTCTATTGCTAAAATGCAGAAAGAACGCAGCCAATTAAGTAAGACATCAAAATCACTAAAAGCCGAAGAGATTAAGGCGCAAGTAGAAACCGAGCGCTTGGAAGTGTTGAATGATAAAATGAAAAAGAAGTTGATTAGTTATCAGGAATTGTTTGATAACAACCAGCGCATGATTGTACTTGGAAACAAAATCAATGATGCGGCTGAGCAGTACTTTTTGGATGGAAAAAAGCGACCCCTTGTTGCTGAGTTGTTACGCCTTGTAGAAACTGAAAATTCAAAACGAAAACGACTTTCAGTAAAGAAGCATAAAGAAGCCAAAGCGACCAAGAAAAAGGTTGAAAAAGAGGTTTTGGAAAAAGTAGTAAAAGTCAGAAAGGAAAAGAAAATCAACAAAGCCGAAGCTCAAAAAAAGGAAGCAAACAAAACTCGCCCTATTTTTAAAGTAGGTGACCGTGTTCGGATGTTTGACGGAAAATCGGTGGGAAGTATCGATGTTATTGAAAAAAACAAAGCGGTGGTTAATTACGGGATTTTCACTACTCAAATCAATCTTGAAGCTTTAGAACTGGTCGAAGCTATCAAAAAATGATGTTTAAAAGCAGTTACATTGTATTTTACGACGGTCATTGTGTTCTTTGTAACCGAGTAGTCCGATGGATTCTTAAACACGATCAAAAAGACGTTTTTCGCTTTGCGCCTCTTCAAGGCGCTACTGCCAACGCGTTTTTCAAAGAAAGAAATTTTGATGGTGTTGACTTGGATACTGTTATTTTATGGAGGCCCGAAAAGGCTTATTGGACAAAGTCAACGGCATTTTTTGAAATTATTAAACAGTTGAGTGTAGCTTGGCGGTGGCTGCTATTTTTTTCATTTTTTCCAAAAAAAATAACCGATTGGGGATATACTATCATCGCTAAAAATCGCATGAAATGGTTTGGGCAATACGACCACTGCCCTATTCCTGAACCTCATTTAAAACATAAATTTTTAGACTGATCTATTTTTGGTAGTGATCGTCCCAATGTTTTTCAACAGGTTTGTCTTTAAGCTTTCCGACTGACTTGGCAACTATCATTGAAACGGCCGCATCACCTGTTACGTTTACTGAAGTTCGGCACATATCTAACGGGCGATCTACGGCAAATATGAGTGCCAATCCAGCTTCAGGGATTCCCGCTTGTGCAAGAACAATCACTAACATTACCATTCCTGCTCCAGGAACAGCTGCCGATCCAATAGAGGCTAATGTGGCAGTGGCTATAATCCCCAGTTGTGCACCTAGCGTAAGATCGATTCCAAAGGCTTGTGCTATAAAAACAGCTGCAACGGCTTGATACAAGCTAGTTCCATCCATGTTGATTGTAGCTCCAATAGGCAAAACAAAACTGCTTACTTCCTCCTCGACCCCTAAGTGCTCTTGAACCCGTTCCATAGTTACTGGTAAGGTGGCTGCGCTAGAACTGGTTGAAAAAGCGAGTAGCTGAGCGGGTGAAATACCGTTGATAAAAAAACGAGGTGCTTTTTTAGTGATAATTTTTACTAATAAAACATAAATCAATACCATTATTAGCAATCCGATAATTACAGTAATAGCGTACATTCCCAATGCTTTGAATAAGTCAGCGCTTGGAGCCTCCACAACCAATGCGGCTAGCAATGCAAACACTCCATAAGGAGCAGCTAACATAATCAGGTCGATGAGTTTTAGAATAACTTCGTTGAAGGCGTCAAAAAACTCCTTGACTGGTTTTGCTTTTTTTTCGGGAATTAATATCAAACCAATCCCAAAAAAAATAGCAAAAAAGATCACTTGAAGCATGTTTCGGTTATCGGTTGTTGCTTTAAAAATATTAGAAGGTACCAAATCAACCAATGCTTGAAGCGGTCCAGCATCTTTTTGGGCATCCGCTGCCATTTTCTTTTCAGCCGCATTGTCGGCATAGGCCAACACCAATTCTTCTCGGGTTTCTTCACTAATACTGGTGCCGGGTTGCAGTGTGTTTACCGCAACCAATCCTGTAGTAACTGCCAAAAGTGTTGTTGTAATATAAAGGCCAATTGTGCGACCTCCCATTTTGGAAAGTCTTGAAATATCTTTTAAATCAGAGACTCCTTTGATTAAAGAAGCTAAAATCAACGGAACAGCTATCAGCTTGAGGGCATTGATAAAAATAGTTCCAAAGGGTTTGATCCAATCGGAAATAAATGATTTACCAAAATCAAATTGAACCATAAGAAGCGCAAAAAACACTCCCGTAAACATTCCGATTAAAATTTGCCAATGCAAGGATAATTTTTTCATAGTTACTGATTTGCTGGTTGATATGTTATGTAAAAAACGCTGTTTACAGCTTAACCGACCGATTCAACAGAAAAAAATCAGCTAAAACAAGTGCTGCCATTGCTTCTACAATAGGAACTGCTCTTGGGACTACACAAGGATCGTGCCTTCCTTTTCCCTGCATTTCCACTTTATGACCGTCTTTTGTAATGGTTTCTTGCTTTTGCATAATGGTAGCAACAGGCTTGAAAGCAACATTAAAATAAATATCCATTCCGTTGCTTATTCCACCTTGAATACCACCCGATCGATTGCTTTGCGTGGTTCCATCGCTATTGTATGGATCGTTGTGATCGCTTCCTTTCATTTTGGACCCTTCAAAGCCACTTCCGTATTCAAATCCTTTGACTGCATTGATCGAAAGCATCGCCTTTCCGAGTTCTGCGTGCAATTTATCAAATACAGGTTCTCCTAGTCCAACAGGTACATTTTGAATCACACAAGTTACGATTCCTCCTACGGTATCTCCTTCTTTACGAATTTGCTTAATGTAGTTTTCCATTTCTATAGCTGCCTCCGGATCGGGACATCGTACAGGATTTTTTTCAATATTTGAAAAATCCAGCGTCTGATAGTCTTTATCAAGCTTAATTGGTCCCACCCCAGAAACAAAGGCATTGAAAGTAATCTCAGGCATCATTTGCTTTGCGATGGCTCCTGCTACTACACGGCATGAAGTTTCTCTCGCTGAACTTCGACCGCCGCCTCGATAATCGCGTACGCCGTATTTTTGATCGTACACATAATCAGCGTGAGAAGGTCGATACGTTTCCTTAATGTGGGAATAGTCCTTGGATTTTTGATTGGTGTTATGAATAGCAAAACCAATTGGAGTTCCAGTTGTTTGCCCTTCGAATATACCCGAATAAAAAGTGACTTCGTCGGGCTCTTTTCGTTGTGTTACAATGGAGGATTGTCCGGGTTTTCTACGATTCATTTCATTTTGAATCGCTTCAAAATCAAGTGTTATGCCCGAGGGACAGCCGTCAATAACTCCGCCAAGCGCAGTTCCATGAGACTCACCAAATGTGATTAATTTAAAAAGTTTTCCGTACGTATTTCCTGCCATGTATTGCTAATTTTCCTCAAAAATAAGGCGATTCTCTATGATAAAAAAAGGTTTGGCTTATTTTACGCCATTTTAAAGCAGCGCATCAAATAATATTTCTACTGGATGCAGTGCCTTTTTGTGAGTTCCATCTTTGATTTGATGCCTACAACTAGTACCATTTGCCACTATGACGGTTGAATCGGTCAGTTGTTTAACTGCAGGAAATAAAACATCTTCTCCGATCTGCATGCTGATATCATAATGTTCTTTTTCATAACCAAACGAACCCGCCATTCCACAACAGCCCGATGGGATTTGTGTGGCTTCGTAGTGAGTGGGTACATTTAAAATTGTTAACGTATCATTTGGGTTTCCGAGTGCTTTTTGATGACAATGTGCATGGAAACTTATTTTTTTTGGGGTTTTCGTAAAGGAGGATTCAGTAATCCTACCTGATTTGATTTCTGATGCAATAAATTCATCAATTAAATAGGTGTTTTTCGCCAATTGCTTTGCTGCTTTTTGATCAGAGGCCAATTTTGGGTACTCGTCCCTAAATGATAGTATAGATGAAGGTTCAATGCCTATCAAAGGTGTATCGCTGTCAATAAGATCTTTAAATCGATTGACATTGGTGTTTGCTAATTTTTTAGCATCCTTGAGAAACCCCTTAGAAAGTTGGCTTCGACCGCTATCTACAAACGACAAATGACAAACTTTGTATCCCAATCGCGTCAATAATTGAAATGCTTTTCGACCCAAGTCAGATTCTAAATAATTTGTAAATTCATCGATAAATAAATACACTTTTTTATTGTATTTAAACTCTTGTTTTTCAAGTTTTTGAAGTATATTTTCTAAAGTTTTATTTGAAATTAATGGAAGAGACCTTTTGGAATGAATTCCCAGTGATTTTTTAATCAAATTACGAGTTGCATTATTTGAAAAAAAGAAATTAGTTAGCGAAGGAAATGCACTTCCCAAGGCGTTGAATCGAGCATTGAAACCAACGATATAATCGCGTAGTCTTCTTCGATTGCTTTGGTAATATTGATATAAGAACTCGGCTTTGAAACTAGCAACATCTACATTGCTTGGACATTCGCTTGCACAAGCTTTGCAGCTTAAACACAAATCAAAAACCTCTTTCAGTTCTCGGTGATTGAATCGGTTGGTATTTTTTTGATACAAAAACTCTCGTAACGCATTGGCTCTTCCTCGAGTAGTGTCTTTTTCGCTTCGTGTAGCCCTGTAGCTTGGACACATAGTACCTCCACTAATTTTGAGGCAATCCCCAGAACCGTTGCATTGTTCAGTAGCTCGAACGATTCCCATGGAATTTGAAAAATCAAGAAGCGTATCTATTTCGGGTGTTTTTTGTCCAATTGGAGCGCGAAACGATTCGTCCATTTGTGGAGCTTCTATAATTTTTCCTGGATTGAAGATGTTGTTTGGGTCAAACAACCTTTTAATACTCTTTAAAAGCTCATAGTTCTTTGCCCCTACCATCATGGGAATGAATTCAGACCGAACAATACCATCGCCATGTTCACCGCTCAATGAACCCTTAAATTTTTTCACAAGCTGTGCAACTTCGGTAGTAATTTGACGAAATAACACTACATCCTTTTTGTCTTTTAAGTTGAGAATAGGTCGTAAATGCAATTCTCCTGCACCTGCGTGGGCGTAATAAACAGCTTTTTGATTGAATTTTTCCATTAGCTTGGAAAATGCATCAATAAAAGAGTCCAAATCTGCAAGACTAACGGCAGTGTCTTCGATACAAGCGACTGCTTTTTGATCTCCCACCATATTTCCAAGCAATCCCAATCCCGCTTTTCGCAATTCCATGGCTTGTCCAATTTGAGAACCACTTAAAACAGGCATTGCATAGCTAGTCTTTAGATTTGTTAGCGTTTTTAATACGCTATTCACATCTTCATCAAGCCTTTCGGGCGTTGCTGCCGCCACTTCTAGCAGAAGGAGTGCTTTGGGGTCTCCTTTAACAAAAAACCGATTGGCGAGTTGTTGTTTGTTGTTTAGCGTGCAATCTAATATTGTTTTGTCCATCATCTCGCAAGTTTGGAGCGAATGCTTCATTACGGGTGCTACAGTTGACAAACACGATTTGATGCTGTCAAAATGAGCTACTACCATTTTTCTGTGAGGTGGTGGTAATTCGTCCAATTGCAAGGTTATGGAAGTCGTAAAAGCTAAGGTTCCTTCACTCCCAGTGAGTAATGGACACAACGAAAAAAGAGGTCCTTTGTCAAAAATCGGAGCTCTCTTTATCAACTCATCGACTGCATATCCTGTGTTTCTTCGATGAATTGAGGGTTTTGGAAATTCTTTGTTAATTTCATTCTGAATGTTGGTGTCTGAAAGCTTCGTTAGTAGGTCACGGTAAATTTTTCCTTCCAGTGTGCTTAACTGTTGTTTAGCTTCCAGTGCGTCGGAAGTTAGTTCAGAAAAAACCACTTCGCTCCCATCCGATAAAATAGCATCTAGAGAAATAACTTTATCACGAGTAACTCCATACTGAATTGATGTTGTTCCAGAAGAATTGTTACCCACCATCCCTCCTATCATACATCGATTGGAAGTAGAAGTATTGGGGCCAAAAAACAGTCCAAAAGGCTGTAAATAGTGATTCAATTCATCCCTAATCACTCCGGGCTGCACGGTAACGGTTTTATTTTTTTTGTCCAAAGCAAGAATTTCACTGAAATGCTTAGATACATCAACCACAATTCCGTTTCCAACGCATTGACCTGCCAAGGAAGTACCCGCAGTTCTAGGAATGAGTCCCACTTGATGCTCTTGAGCAAAATGGATGATTTTTTTTACATCTGATTTTGACTTTGGAAACGAAACCGCAAGAGGTAACTTTTTATAAACCGATGCATCTGTTGCATAGAGTGCCTTTGAAAGAGCATCCCATTTTATGGATCCTTCAAGTTGTCTGTCAAGAATTTGAAAGCTATTTTTCATCGATTAGTATCCACCCAAAAATAACATATTAAGTACCAAAAAACAATGTATGTTCTATTTTACATTTAAAAAAGGATTCTGTACATTTACTCCGCAATTAAAAAACCCTTTTCAATGAAAAAATATATCGTTTATTTCTTACTGATTACTGTTTTCACTCAATGCTCACAATCCACCGCCTACAAAGTCGATGGCACAGTAGATATGGACGATGCTTCGCAAATCTTTCTTATCAAAGTTGGTGAAGACAGTCGCCCCCAACCTGTAGATACGCTTGAAGTATTGGATGGTAAATTTTCTTTTTCTGGAGAAATTGAAATCCCTGAAATGCATTATTTGTTTTTTGATGGACAACGTGGAAACCTTCCTTTTGTTCTAGAAAGTGGCAACATCACTATCAGTGCTTATAAAGATAGCCTTCGTTCTTCTAAGGTAAGTGGAACTGCGTCTAATAAGGATTTTGCAGCCTATTTGAAAGGGGCAAAAAAGTTTGGAGAAGATTTGAGTAAAATTCAAATGGAAATGCGAAACCCGGCAATTTCGGGCGATTCTTTGGCTATTTCGGATCTTAAGGAACAATTTGATGCGATGATTGATAAACTTACTCAATACGAACTCGATTTTGTTACCAATGAGTCGGATTCCTATATTTCTTCCTTGATTTTGGAACGAATGCTTATGAATAAGTCCATAGAATCCGATGAAGCTGCGGCTTTGTACGCTTCGTTTTCTGACTTGGTTAAAAAAACAAAATCAGCTCAAAATATTAATAACATCCTTAACCCGGAAGCGAACGAACCAGAAACTTCAAAGAAATTGGGAGTTGGAAGTATTGCTCCCGATTTCTCAGCTCCCAATCCAGCAGGGCAACAAGTTTCTTTGAAACAAGTTGCTAGCTCAGGAAAAATCACTGTGATTGATTTTTGGGCTTCATGGTGCAAGCCTTGTCGTGTTGAAAACCCAGCTATTGTTGCGATGTATGAAAAATTTAGTCATAAAGGACTAACGATCATAGGTGTCTCTTTGGATAAAGATGCAAACAAGTGGAAAGAAGCCATAGAGGATGATCATCTTACGTGGTCGCAAGTTTCTAATCTTAAGTACTGGCAAGACCCTATTGCAAGGTTGTACGATGTTAATTCCATTCCCAAAACATTCATCGTTGACCAGAACCTTACGATTTTATCTTCGGGTCTTCGTGGCGCACAATTGGAAGAAAAAGTTGAGGAGTTACTTGCGCTCTAAAGCTTATCTTTTTTGATAAGAAAAGCCATTAAAACAATAGGGATGGTCAATAAACCAACCATTACGGGCTGTTGAATTACGAGCGATGGTTGCATAAACAAAGTGACTATAAACCCTGCTGCTGCTCCACCAAAATGGGCAGTATGACCAATATTACCTGATTGTTTTTTCATCCCATAAATTGAGTACAACAAATACCCTACTCCAAAAACAATTCCTGGTATAGGAATGGGAATAAAAAACAAGTATAAATTCATAGAGGGATTGAGCAAAATAGCAGCATATACAACGCCTGAAACAGCACCACTAGCTCCGACCGCTGAATAATACCCTTGATTTTGATGATAGATATAGGTAAATTGATTCCCTACATACAAGCAAACAAAATAGAGGATTAAAAACAAGAGGATCCCTAAATTGTAAAGAACAATATCGGCAAATATGTATAAGGCAAACATATTGAACAACAAATGCGAAAAATCGACATGTAAAAATCCGGCGGTCCATAGCCGTTTTTTATCTCCACTTCTCACAGCATTTACCTGAAATTTATAACGATTAAAAAAACCTTCGTTTTCGAACCCTCGAAAAGAAACGAGAACATTAATTCCAATAATCAATAAAAGGATGGGATGAATTGCTTCCAATGTGGGCTTGTTTGCTGGCAAATATACTATATTTGTTGAAATTTTTACACCTATGCAGCGCATTGCGTTTTATACAATATATCCATTTTTACTTTTGATTTCGCTACTTCCTTTCAAAGTCATGTACGTGTTCTCCGATGTACTTTGCTTTTTGATGTATCGAGTTGTTAAGTACCGAAAACAAACCGTTCGGCAAAACATACGGTTGGCTGGAGTTGCCAAAAACCCAAAGCATGCAAAAGCTATTGAAAAAGAATTTTATAAGCATTTTTGTGATTTGTTTTTAGAAATGATCAAATCCATTACGATTTCAGAGGATGCAATCAAAAAACGATTTGTTGTTAAAAACAAAGCGCTTTTGGAGCGCTATGGAAAACAAGGGAAAAGCATTATAGTTATGTGTGGTCACTATGCGAGTTACGAATGGTTGTTGTCCATTACTTATCATATGCCACACGATGGATTTGGTGTTTACTCGCCGCTTTCCAATCCTTATTTTGATCGAATGGTTCAAAAGATTCGACGCAAACACGGAGCATACCTTATACCTCGAAAAAAAGTTCGTGAAGCATTGCAAAACCACCATGATAATTCAGTTTTAGCCACATACGGTTTTGCAGGCGACCAATCTCCACAAATGCGTCCAAAAAACTATTGGCAACGTTTTTTTGGCATTAAAGTTCCTGTTTTTACGGGTGGAGAGCGATTGGCTAAAGAATTCAACTTAACCGTTGTTTTTGCTAAGTTAGAGAAGAAAAAGCGTGGTTTTTACGAAGCTACTATTGAACCTTTAGCAGAAAACCCAAACGATTTTACGGATTACGAAATTACCGACGAATTTCTTCGAAGAATTGAAGCGCAAGTAAAAGCAAATCCTGCGCATTATTTGTGGACCCACAACCGATTTAAGCACAAAGACAAAGCTCCGGAATAGTCTTTTTTTAAAGACTTAAAATCTCGTTGCGAAAGCGGTTAGCTAATTCTGTTGCTTCTGACTGCGACTTGGCTTCGGTATAAACCCGTATTATGGGTTCTGTATTAGATTTTCGAAGGTGAACCCATTGATTTTCAAAATCTATTTTAACACCGTCAATGGTAGAAATATTTTCTGATTTATACGTTTTTGCTATGGCTTCCAATGCTTGATCGGCTTGAATATCAGGAGTTAATTCAATTTTTTGTTTGCTCATAAAGTAATTGGGATAAGAAGCTCTTAATTCACTTACCAATCCTTTTTGTTCAGCTAACAACGATAAAAATAGTGCAACGCCAACAAGCGCATCTCTACCGTAATGGCTTTCAGGATAAATGATTCCGCCATTGCCTTCTCCTCCGATAATGGCTTGTGTTTTTTTCATCATTTCAACAACATTCACTTCGCCAACAGCACTAGCTTGGTAATTCCCTCCGTGATTTTTTGTTACATCATTCAAAGCTCTTGTTGAAGACATATTAGATACTGTATTACCAGGGGTTTTACTCAGCACATAATCGGAACAAGCGACTAAGGTGTATTCTTCACCAAACATTTCTCCGTTTTCGCACATAAATGCCAAACGATCTACATCGGGGTCAACTACAATTCCTAAATCTGCCTTTTCTTTGACAACGGTTTGAGACAAATCGGTCAAATGTTCCTTTAAAGGTTCTGGATTGTGTGGAAATTGTCCGTTAGGTTCACAAAACAACTTGATAGTCTCTACCCCTAGCGCATCAAGTAATTTAGGGATGGCAATACCGCCTGTAGAATTGACACCATCTACAACGACTTTTAATTTAGCATTACGAATAAGATCAACATTTACTAAAGAAAGCGTTAATACATGGTCTATGTGCTGGTCAATGGCATTTTTAACTAAAGCAACCTTGCCCAATGCATCAACATCAGCAAATGAAAAACTTGAAGATTCCGCAATATTCAAAATGGCCTGCCCTTCTTTTGCATTTAAAAACTCCCCATCTTCGTTAAGGAGTTTAAGAGCATTCCATTGTTTGGGATTGTGGCTTGCGGTAAGAATAATCCCGCCGTGAGCTTTGTACTGGGGGACCATCAATTCAACCGTTGGAGTGGTTGATAACCCAACATCAATAATATTTATTCCCAATCCGATTAAGGTGTACTGAACTAAATTTTGGATCATTTCACCAGATATACGTGCATCTCTTCCTAAAACCACTGAAAGCGATGTGTTGGGATGTTTTTGTTGCAACCAACTGCCATAAGCTGCGGCAAACTTAACGGCATCAATTGGAGTGAGATTTTCATTGATATTACCTCCTATTGTGCCTCGTATTCCTGAAATGGATTTAATTAACGTCATCGAATGTTGTTTAGACAAAGATACAATCCCTTGTCTTTTATTCAACTATAATCCTTATTTTTCGGTCATGAATTATTTGGCGCACCTTTACTTATCTGCCACCAACAAAGAAATTATGTTGGGTAACTTTATAGCAGATCGAGTAAAAGGAAATCAATATTTGAACTATCCACCAGAAGTACAACAAGGGATTTTGTTGCATCGTTCGATTGATTCTTTTACAGATGAGCATCGCGTTAGTAAACTCATAAAAAAGGAATTGTTTCCTGCTCACAGGCATTACAGTGCGGTTTTAGTGGATATGTTTTACGATCATTTTTTAGCCAAAAATTGGCAACAGTATTCTACCAAAACTTTACCTGAATATGCTAACTATTGTTATGAAGTATTGATTGATTTTAAAGAATATTTACCAGATTCTTCTCTCCGCTACTTGACCGCAATGAAACAATATCGTTGGCTGGAGTCTTACGAAACCATCGAAGGATTGGAAAATGTTTTACATTTAATGAGTCAGCGTACAAAATTTCCAACTCAACTGGATGAAAGTGTATGGATTCTAAAAAATCAATATGCGTATTTTGAGTCTTTATTTTTTGAGTTTTTTCCAACCATTGAAGACCACGTTAATCAAAAAATTATAAAATATGCGTAATCTGCTATTCACAGTTGGTTTTGTTTTTTTGGTATTTACGTCCTGTGAAAAGTCAAACAAAGAACCCGATCGATATACTCAGGGCATGGTAGTTTCGGCCAGAGCAGAAGCATCAGATATTGGATTATCGATTTTACAAAAAGGGGGTAATGCATTTGATGCAATGATTGCTACTGATTTGGCTTTAGCGGTTTCTTATCCAAATGCAGGGAATTTAGGCGGTGGCGGTTTTATGGTATATCGATTAGCCAACGGTCAAGTAGGCTCATTGGATTATAGAGAAAAAGCACCTGGTCTGTCCTCACCTGATATGTATTTGGATTCTTTGGGAAATGTGATTTCAAATAAAAGCACCGAAGGTGGCTTAGCAGTTGGCGTTCCAGGAACTGTTGCAGGATTGTTTGAAGTTCATGAAAAATTTGGGTCTTTACCAATGCGAGAATTAATACAACCAGCCATTGATTTGGCTAAAAAAGGCGTTGTAATTACTTCCAAACAACTTCAAAGGCTAAATACATATAAAGAAAAAATCATTGAGCTAAATGATGCTGGTTGTTTTTACAACCAACATTTCACTGCCGGAGATACCTTGCGGTACAACACATTAGCTAAAACATTACAAACGATACAATCCAAAGGAAAAAAAGCCTTTTATCAGGGAGCTATTGCGAAAGAGATGGTGAAATATGTTTCTAAAAAAGGTGGGGTTCTGAATTTGAATGATTTAACGAACTACCAAGCCGTTTGGAGAGATCCGATTCGCTTTCGGTATAAAGATTTAACAATCATTTCCATGGGTCCACCCTCCAGTGGTGGTATCGTTTTGGGACAAATTTTGAAAATGATTGAGCCTTTTGAGCTGTCACAAAAAGACTTTTTAATGCCTTCCAGTATTCAACCTATCGTAGAAGCTTCTCGACGAGCTTATGCTGATAGAAGTCACTATTTGGGCGATCCTGATTTTGTGACTATTCCTAAAGATAATCTGCTCGACTCGGAATATCTCAGCCAGCGAATGGATTCTTTTGATTGGAATCGTGCAACAGCTTCTTCGTCGATTTCAGCGGGTAATTTAATAGTGTCAGAAAGTCTAGAAACTACCCACTACTCTATCATCGACTCTGATGGAAATGCTGTATCGGTAACAACCACGTTGAATGCCAATTATGGTTCTAAATTGTTAGTTCCTTCATTGGGATTTTTTCTTAACAACGAAATGGATGATTTCAGTAGCAAACCAGGAGTTCCAAACTTATACGGTGTGATTGGGGGACAAGTCAACGCAATAGCCCCAAATAAGAGAATGTTGAGTTCTATGACGCCCACCCTAATTGAACAAGAGGACAAACTTTCCATGATTCTTGGAAGTCCCGGTGGGTCAACAATCATTACTTCGGTGCTACAAACCATTATTAACGTGTATGATTTTAAAAAAAACATACAAGCTGCTGTAGAAGCCCCTAGATTTCATCATCAATGGCTCCCCGACTCCATCAAATATGAAGTTTCAACATTCGAGGTAAAAACAAAAAATACTTTGCAAAACAAAGGGTTTCATTTCTACAAACAACCCACAATCATTGGTCGTGTTGATGCTATCAAAATCCATAAAGACGGTTCGTTTTCGGGCGGAGCCGATCCTCGCGGAGATGATAGTGTTTCTGGTTTTTAATTTGATTGGACACTTCCTTTTTAGGGTTAAATATTGTAATTTGCGCGATTAGCAAATCATCTATGAAAGAAGTCATTTCGGTTAAAGGCGCCAAAGTTCACAATCTTAAAAATATTGACATTGATATTCCTAGAAACGAACTTGTTGTCATTACTGGATTGTCAGGAAGTGGAAAATCCTCTTTGGCTTTTGATACGATCTATGCCGAAGGACAACGACGGTATATAGAAACGTTTTCTGCCTATGCAAGACAATTCTTGGGAGGACTGGAACGTCCTGAAGTTGATAAAATTGACGGCTTATCTCCTGTGATAGCCATTGAACAAAAAACAACGTCCAAAAGTCCAAGATCAACGGTAGGTACGATTACAGAAGTTTATGATTTTTTAAGACTTTTGTTTGCTAGAGTTTCGGATGCCTATAGCTATAAAACCAATGAAAAAATGGTAAGTTATAGCGATTCAGAAATTTCTCATTTGATTCAAAAAGATTTTGATTCTCAAGGTATTTATATTTTAGCTCCCGTTGTCCAATCTCGAAAAGGGCATTACCGTGAGTTGTTTCACTCAATTGCCAAACAAGGTTTTTTGCGGGTTCGAGTGGATGGTAAAATCAAAGAATTGACTCCTCAAATGAAAGTCGATCGGTACAAAACACATGATATCGAAATTGTGATTGATCGATTAAAAATATCCAATGATCCTTCTGTTATTAAACGCCTTGAAGAAAGCATCCAAACGGCAATGTACCATGGCAATGATACCATTATGGTCATGGAAATCGATAGTAATGAAGCACGTTATTTTAGCAGAAACCTAATGTGTCCCTCATCTGGAATTGCGTATCCTAACCCTGAACCCAATACATATTCTTTCAACTCGCCCAAAGGAATGTGTCCATCTTGCAACGGATTGGGTGTGCTGCATCAAGTAAATTTAGAAAAAATCATCCCTGATGATTCGAAGTCCATTCATAACGGTGGGATTCTTCCAATCGGAGAATATAAAAGCAACTGGACCTTTAAGCAATTAGAAACCATAGCCAAGCGCTATAAGTTTGACCTTCTTGATCCAATAAAAAAGGTTCCCGAAAAGGCGTTACATATCATTTTACATGGGGGAAGTGAACGGTTTTCTGAGCCATCCAAAACGTTGGGAATAACAAGAGATTATGCTATTGATTATGACGGGATCATCCCTTTTTTAGAGAATCAGTTTAAAGAAAGTCATACGGCTTCTTTGAAACGGTGGGCAAAAGGATTTATGGATGAAGTGCTTTGCGAGTCGTGCGATGGAAGTCGTCTGAGAAAAGAGTCTTTATATTTTAAAATCAATGAAAAAAATATTGCAGCGTTGAGCGCAATGGATATTGGTGAACTGTCGGAATGGTTTGAGAATTTAGAGAGTACTCTAACACCTCGTCAGCAAAAAATCGGTAAAGAAATCTGCAAAGAAATTCGAAAACGTCTACGTTTTTTGTTAGATGTTGGGCTCAACTATTTGTCCATCAATCGAAGTTCAAAATCCTTGTCAGGTGGGGAAGCACAACGAATTCGACTCGCTACACAAATAGGTTCTCAATTGGTGGGAGTCTTGTACATTTTGGACGAACCAAGCATAGGACTTCATCAGCGAGATAACGACAAGTTAATCAACTCCTTGTTATCTCTTCGAGATATCGGTAATTCTGTTATCGTGGTTGAGCACGACAAAGACATGATGCGAAAGTCAGACTATATTATTGATTTAGGTCCAAAAGCTGGAAAACACGGCGGGCAAATTGTCTCTGAATGCACCCCGAAAGAAATGAAAAAGCAACAAACACTAACCGCTGATTTTCTTAATGGAATTGAATCCATTTCGTTACCAGAGAAAAGGAGAAAAGGAAACGGTCATTTTTTGTCACTTAAAGGCTGCACAGGAAACAATCTCAAAAACGTAGATGTTGAATTTCCCCTTGGAATGATGATTGGAGTTACTGGTGTTTCGGGAAGTGGAAAATCGACACTAATCAACGAAACCCTTTACCCTATTCTAAATGCTCATATTTTTAACGGCGTAAAGGAGCCAATGCCCTACAAAAGCATTGATGGGCTAAAGCATATTGATAAAGTAATTGATATCAGTCAATCTCCTATCGGAAGAACACCAAGAAGCAATCCTGCTACATATACAGGTGTGTTTAGTGAAATTCGATCGCTATTTGCACAAACTCCAGAATCTTTAATTCGTGGATACAAACCTGGGCGATTTAGTTTTAATGTTAAAGGAGGTCGATGCGAAACCTGTCAAGGAGCTGGTTTGCGAGTTATTGAAATGAACTTTCTTCCTGATGTATATGTACACTGTGAAAGCTGCTCTGGAAAACGTTTTAATAGAGAAACTTTAGAGATTCGTTACAAGAGTAAATCGATAGCCGATGTGCTGAATATGACCATCAATGAAGCGTGTGTGTTTTTTGAGCCTATTCCAAAAATATTTCGAAAATTATCAACCATTCAGGATGTTGGGCTTGGATATTTAACCTTAGGACAACAATCAACCACATTGTCGGGCGGTGAGGCGCAACGCATCAAGTTGGCATCCGAATTATCTAAAAAGGATACAGGAAATACACTTTATATTCTAGACGAACCTACCACGGGTCTTCACTTTGAGGATATTCGCGTTTTGCTTGATGTCTTATCAAAATTAGTAGATTATGGAAATACTATCATTATTATTGAACACAATTTGGATGTCATCAAAACTGTTGATTATATTATTGATGTAGGTTATGAAGGTGGAAATGCTGGTGGACAAATTGTTTGCACAGGAACCCCCGAAGCGATTGTTAAAAACACCAATAGCTACACGGCTCAATATCTTAAAAAAGAGTTATATTAGCTTGTGTCTTAAAAATATAAATAATTATGGAGAACAAAGCACATAAAAAATGGAGTTCTGTGAAAGCAAACGACTCATGGGCGATTTTTAAAATCATGGGTGAGTTTGTCAATGGGTTTGAGATTATGAGCAATGCAGGTCCTTGTGTATCTATTTTTGGATCAGCGCGAACTAAAGAAAGTGACCCTTATTATAAAATGGCAACCTCAATAGCAAAACGTGTTGTAGAAAGTGGTTTTGGTGTAATTACAGGAGGTGGGCCGGGAATAATGGAAGCCGCAAACAAAGGGGCACAATTAGCCAATGGAACTTCTGTTGGACTCAACATTGACCTTCCTTTTGAGCAAAACAACAACGATTATATTGATCGAGATAAAAGCATAGATTTTGACTATTTTTTTGTTCGTAAAGTAATGTTTGTAAAATACGCACAGGGCTTTGTAGTCATGCCGGGTGGTTTTGGAACTTTGGATGAATTGTTTGAAGCGATCACGCTCATTCAGACCAAGAAAATCGAAAAGTTCCCTATTATTATGGTCGGTTCAGAATTTTGGGGGGGCTGCATTGACTGGATCAAAAATACCTTATTAGAAAATCACAAAACCATTTCACCTGCAGATATCGATCTTTTTACTATTGTTGATACAGAAGATGAAGTAATGGAGGAATTGACTCAGTTTTATGCCAAAAAACCATTTTCCCCGAACTTTTAACAACTTGAAAAAGCTCCTTTATTTTTTTGTTTTAACCTCCTTTTTGTATGTGCAAGCTCAATTAAACGAGTACACAATTGAGGCTAACTTTAGTTCAGATTTGACTTCAACTGAAATAAAGCAAACCGCCGTATTTACAAATTCAACTTCGAACAGCCTCGCAAAAATATACCTAAACGATTGGTCTCATGCTTTTTCAGATACGAAGACACCCCTTGCGAATCATTTTGCTGAGGAATATTCATTTCGGTTTCAAAGAGCCGATGCTTCCAGTCGGGGAGCTACTAGTATTCATAAAATTCTTGATAGTCAAGGCAAACCCATTCGCTGGAAAAGACTCAAAAACCAACCCGACATCATTGAACTTGAGCTTACCGAGGAATTAAAAGAAAATGCATCAATAGAAATTTCGATATCCTATAAAATTTCTTTTCCTTCCGACAAGTTCACGGGTTTTGGTATTTCTGATAAAAAAAATGTTCACTTATCTTTTTGGTATCTAACATTTGCAGGCATCAACAAAGAAGGTTGGATATTGGATAGCCATTTGAACCTCGATGATTTGTATGTAGAATTATCTCAATTTGATGTAAAAATATCACTTCCCAACACCCATTCGCTTGTTACGGATTTCCCATTTAAAAAATCAAACTTTGCGAATACTCATTTTTTTTCTGGAACTGCCCAACGAAAACACATTCCTATTCATATCGTTAAAAATTCCAAGTTTAAAAGTTTTGCTTTGCCTTCAACAACGATTATTACTGATTTATCAAATGATTCAAGCGACGTAATAGCTTTGGAGAGTGTCCGTAAAGTGTCGCAATTTTTGAATTTAAAATTAGGGAATTATCCTTTCGAAAAGCTATTAATAGCTTCGATTGATTATGAAAAAAGACCTATTTACGGTCTTAACGAATTGCCAAAATTTATTCGTCCGTTTGAAGATAGTTTTTTGTTTGAATTGAGCTTACTGAAGGTAATGGCTCTCAAATATTTTGAGAATACGACTCCTATTCATCTTCGAAAAGACAGTTGGGCTGTACATGGTATTCAAATCTATTTGTTGATGGAATATGTTAATCAATTCTATCCCGATCAAAAGCTAGTTGGTAAATTCTCATCACTGTGGGGCCTTAAAAACTATAAATTATCGAATTCAGCGTTCAATAATCAATACGAAATTTTCCACAAGTTTTCATTAATGAACAATGTAGATCAACCCCTCTCAACGTCGATGGATAAATTGACGCGTTACAACGCAGAACTTTCCAATCGTTACAAAGCCGGAATGGGAATACGATTATTAGAAAATTATTTGGAAGAGGGTACCATTGAAAGATCTATACTGAATTATTATGCATCAAACTCTTTAAAAACTTCTAGCAAAACTCCTTTTAAATCTATTATTCAAGAACAAGCCAAAGACTCCCTTTCTTGGTTTTTTGACGAATTTATTGCGTCTAGAAATCGAGTAGATTATAAATTAGCAACTGTTTTAAAAAACAAAGACAGTATCAATATTACTATTGAGAATACAACCAACACTCAAATTCCGATTCCCATTTCGGGGCTAAGAAATGATACGGTTGTTTACAAAAAATGGATTCACCCCTACTCCAAAACCACTAAGCTAAATCTATCCGATGTTTCTATAGATAAGATTGTTTTGAATAAGGAACACTTTGTGCCCGAAACCAATTACAGAAACAACCACAAAAGGATTAATAAAAAAATAATCACAAAACCTCTTAAATTTACGTTCCTTAAAGATATTGAAGAGCCAAGCAAAGCTCAAATTTTTTACGTTCCAAAATTGAATTATAATTTGTACGACGGATGGTCTCCCGGAATTGTATTGTCGAACAAAACGCTTGTCCCTAAAAGTTTTCAATACAAAATCCAACCTTTGTACTCTTCAAAAGAAAAAACGTTGGTAGGTTCTACATCGCTGACTTATTTTACTAATCATGATAAGAAATCACATTATCGTACACAGTATTGGCTGACTGGAAGCCGATTCCACTACCAACCGGGTTTGTTTTATAAAAACATAGTCCCATCGGTTTTGTTTTCTTTTAGAGATCAAAATTTTAGAGCTAGCAATCGACACTTCCTAAATTTTAGATATGTATTTATAGACAGAGACTTTTCATCCGACCCAGTCGATGAACCTGATTATGGGATTTTTAATGTGCGGTATTCATTTGTCAACCAAAAAGCGACTAAAAGTAAAACACTCAGTGCTAATATTGAGATTAAAAATTCTTTTACAAAAGTTCACGCAAGCTACCGGTATCGAAATTTTTTCAAAGACGACTACCAAGTTAGCTTTCGACTTTTTGCAGGTGCATTTCTAAAAAATCAAACTCATGACGATTATTTTAGTTTTGGCATTTCATCGGTTCAAGACTATCTTTTTGAACACAGATTATTGGGGCGATCAGAATCAGAGGGTTTTTATAGTCAACAGTTTGTTTGGGCAGATGCAGGATTTAAATCCAAGATCGATGCTCCGCTAGCCAACCAATGGTTAGTTTCTTTAAATTCAGGAGTTTCTGTGTGGAAATGGGTTGAAATTTATGGAGACGTAGCCCTTATTAAGCGTAAATATAAAAAAATAGCTCACGGTTATGACACGGGAATTCATTTGAATTTAGTGCCAAACTATTTTGAATTATTTTTCCCAGTATATTCTTCCGATGGACTAGAAATCAATCAATCCCAATATGCTGATAAAATTCGTTTTGTTGTAGTACTTGACTTAGCTACACTTTCCAAACTTATCACCCGAAAGTGGTTCTAAGGACTCACTTTTTTAACGTTTTCAACGATTTACATTCAATGTTCTTACGGGTTCTAATTTCTCTATTAGATTTTGTAAGTTTGCAAAGCCAAAAACAAACCTCCTAGGATGTCAAACAAACTGAGTATAGATAAAGATATTTCTTATTCTTCTTTTAAAAAAGAGGTTTTAAATGATTACAAAATTGCTGTTATAAGCCGCGAAACTAGCTATTTAGGAAGACGGGAAGTCCTGACTGGAAAAGCAAAATTTGGAATTTTTGGTGATGGAAAGGAATTGCCTCAAATTGCTATGGCAAAGGCTTTTCAAAACGGTGACTTTAGATCGGGTTACTACAGAGATCAAACTTTTATGATGGCTATTGAGGAATTAACCCCTCAAAAACTTTTTGCAGGTTTATATGCACATACCGATATTGAAGCCGAACCTATGTCTGCTGGACGTCAAATGGGAGGGCATTTCAATACGGTTAGCATGAACGAAGATGGATCGTGGAGAAATCTTACCCAACAAAAAAATTCAAGCTCTGACGTATCTTGTACGGCTGCACAAATGCCTCGATTGTTAGGGTTGGCACATGCTTCTAAATTATATCGTAATGTAAAACAATTCAACGACGCCCACTTTTCTATTGATGGAAATGAAGTCGCTTGGGGTACAATAGGAAATGCCAGTACCAGTGAGGGGTTGTTTTTTGAAACTCTAAATGCGGCTGGAGTTCTTCAAGTCCCCATGGTTATTAGCGTTTGGGACGACGGATATGGAATTTCTGTTGAAAACAAACACCAAACCATCAAGGAAAGCATTTCCGATGCCTTATCAGGATTTGCTAGGGATGAAGCTGCTAATGGCTTTGAAATTTTAACAGTCAATGGGTGGGACTATCCCAGTTTGGTTAACACTTATCAATATGCGGGTGAATTAGCTCGTAAAAATCATATTCCTGTTTTGATTCATGTCAAGGAACTAACACAACCCTTGGGACATTCCACTTCTGGATCGCACGAGCGATACAAAAACGCTGAACGTTTGCAGTGGGAAAAGGAATTTGACTGTAACGCTGTGATGCGTCAATGGATCATTGAAAACGGTATTGCTAGCGAGGAAACGCTTTCAGCACTTGAAGACGAAATCAGAAAAGACATTAAAATTGCTAAGCAAAACGCTTGGAAACACTCCCAAAAACCTATAATTGAAGAAAGAAAAGCCGCAATTGAAATTGCAAAATCAGTTGCTGGTACTAGCCATAGTCAGTCAGAGATTGTAGAGCGTTTGAATGAACTTATACAACTTAAAGAGCCTTCTCGCATGGATATTTTATCCACGCTGAGAAAAGTGCTGCGCCTTATGGTTGCAAATCGTTCTCAAAATACGCAAGCATTGCAAGATTGGATCAATTCGTATGTTGAAAAAATACAGCCAAAATTTAGCTCACTTTTATACAACGAATTCAAAACCAACACAGCAAACACCCCTACAATCAAACCAGAATACACTCCCACCTCACCTTTGGTAGATGGCCGTGTGTTGCTTCGAGATAATTTTGATGCGTTACTCAACAAACATTCCAAATTACTTGTTTTTGGAGAAGATACAGGGAAAATTGGAGACGTAAATCAAGGGCTTGAAAACTTGCAAGCTAAGTACGGAGAAGAGCGTGTTGGCGATAGAGGAATTCGAGAGGCTTCAATTATTGGCGAAGGTATTGGAATGGCTTTACGCGGACTGCGTCCCATTGCAGAAATCCAATATTTGGATTACATGCTGTATGCCCTTCAAATTTTGAGCGACGATTTGGCTTCTCTTCATTACAGAACCTTTGGAAAGCAATTGGCACCGCTTATCATTCGAACCCGAGGACATCGTCTTGAAGGAATATGGCATTCCGGTTCGCCTATGGGCGGGTTGATCAGTCTTTTGAGAGGAATCCATATTCTTGTTCCACGAAATATGACTCAGGCTGCGGGTTTTTATAATACTTTACTAAAGAGCCAAGAACCTGCAATGGTAATTGAATCTTTAAACGGATATCGATTGAAAGAAAAGATGCCTTCCAATTTGGGCGAATTTACTGTTCCTTTAGGTGTTGTTGAAACACTGTCTGAGGGTAATGATATCACAATTGTTTCTTACGGTTCTACCCTGAGAATGGTCGAAGAAGCGGCTAAAGAATTAAAACTTCTAAATATACAAGCGGAAGTAATTGATATTCAGTCCCTTCTACCTTTTGATTTGAATCACGATATTGTAAAAAGTGTTCAAAAAACCAATCGTCTTTTAATTGTTGATGAAGATGTACCTGGTGGAGCTTCGGCATTCATTCTTTCAGAAGTTTTGGAAACACAAGAAGGTTATCAGTATTTGGACAGTGCGCCCAAAACATTGACGGCTAAAGAGCACAGACCTGCTTACGGTTCGGATGGTGATTATTTTTCAAAGCCTTCTGTGGATGATATTATTGAATCTGCCTATGCGATTCTTCACGAATCCCATCCAACAAACTATCCCAAACTACGATAGACTACATTATCTCAACTAATAATTGCTTGAGCAAATCGCGCTGAGGCATATTGTTGGAGCCAACTCCTTTGCTTTTTAGGTCAAATTCACGAACAGTAGCTATAATTTGACTGATACGCTTCATTGGATAGCGTTGGGCTGCTGCCTTATATTCTCTTACAAAATAAGGATTGATTCCCAATACTTGCGCAACGTGCTTTGGAGAATGATCTTGCATTCCGTGATATTGCATCAATTGAGAAAAAAAACTAAAAATCAAGGACAAACTCATTACTAATGGATTTTGTCTTGGGTTTTGAGAAAAATAATGAACTATTTGGTGGGCTTTTACAACATCGCCTTCGCCGATAGCTTTTCGCAATTCAAAATTATTAAAATCCTTACTAATTCCAATGTGCTGTTCAATAAGCTCGGGAGTAATTTGTTGATCGGATGGGATAACTATCTGAAGTTTTTCAAGTTCTTGCATAATGCGACCCAAGTCATTTCCTAAAAACTCAACAAGCATCTGAGCTGCTTTGATTTCAATCGTATATTTTTTGGATGCTAAAACGCTTCGAATCCAATCGGGAACTTGATTTTCATAAAGTTTTTTACTTTCAAAAACAATTCCTGATTTTTTGATGGACTTGTATAATTTCTTTCGTTTATCCAGTTTTTTGTATTTGTAACAAAGCACCAAGATGGTGGATGGCTGTGGCTGGTCGGTATAGGCCGAAAGGGCATCAATTGTTTTGGCCAATTCCTGAGCCTCTTTAACGATGACTACTTGAAATTCAGACATCATAGGAAACCGTTTGCAATGACTAACAATTTGACTAACATCCACATCACGACCGTATAGCACCGTTTGGTTAAAATCTTTTTCGGCTTCGCTAAGTACTTCTTTTTCCAAAAGCTGCGAAAGTCGATCAATGTAGTAGCTTTCTTCCCCCGTAAATAAATACACAGGAGAAAAATTTCGATTACGAATTTGATCAATCAGCAGTTTTACTTCGTCCATACTGTTTTTTTTAGCACCTTTGTGGAGATGGATGTACTTAATTTTCCAAACTATCGCTTCCGATTCAAAAATAACGAAAATATTCGCCAAATTTTTGATCCTATCCGTAAAAAATTTGTGGTGCTTACTCCCGAAGAATGGGTTCGGCAACATACATTACTTTTTTTAATGAATGAAAAAGAATTTCCACCCACTCTTATTGCTGTTGAGCGAAAAGTAATGGTCAATGGCATTCCAAAACGTTACGACATAGTAATTCATAGACCCAACGGCTCCATTTTGCTGTTGATTGAATGCAAAGCGCCCCAAGTTCGAATCGATCAAGATGCCTTTGATCAAATTGCTCGATACAATCTTTCGCTTCAAGCGCAATTGCTAATGGTCACTAATGGCTTAAATCACTACTTTTGTACCTTAGATTATGCCAATGAAACGTATCACTTCTTAAAAGACCTTCCCTCCTATTCGGATATTAAAAAAAACGCATGAAAGTAGCTGTTGTTATATTGAATTGGAACGGAAAAGCACTGTTAGACAAGTACCTTCCTAGCGTTTTAAAGCATAGTGTCGGGGCAGAAATTGTCGTGGTTGACAATCAATCTTCGGATGATTCTGTATCATTTATAGAAACACAATTTCCGACTATTACAATCATCAAGCATTCCCAAAATTTTGGATACGCTGAAGGATACAACCAAGCTTTAAAACAATTGGATGCCGATTTGTTTTGTTTGTTAAACTCGGATGTAAGGGTCACTAAAAATTGGCTTCAACCTGTAATTACTCATTTCACAAACCACCCAGAAACTTCGATAGCACAACCTAAGATTTTAAGCGATAATCAACCCAATACATTTGAGTATGCAGGAGCAGCAGGTGGTTTTATAGACCAGTTTGGATTTCCGTTTTGTAAAGGGCGAATTTTTCAAAGTTTGGAAAAAGACACTCAACAATACAATGAAACAGCCTCTATTTTTTGGGCTTCTGGTGCTTGTTTTTTTGTACGTTCCAAAGTATTTAAAGAACTAAATGGCTTCGATACGGATTACTTTGCACATTTTGAAGAAATTGACTTTTGTTGGAGAGCGGCACACAACCAACACCAAGCTGTTTGTGTGGGAACAAGCAGCGTTTATCATTTAGGAGGTGGAACTTTACCTTATAAATCGTCACAAAAGCTATATTACAATATTAGAAACTCTCTGTTTACTTTGCTCAAAAACCTGCCTTTACAGCTGCTTTTTCCCGTTATTGTAACACGAATGATTTTTGATGGCTTTTTGGGAGTATTCTTTTTGATAACGCTTCGTCCTTATCTTTTGTTCTCAATTTTTAGGGCACACTTTAGCTTCCATACATCTTTTGGGAGTATTTTTAAAAAAAGAAAGTTTTATAATAAAACAAATCAATACTTCGTTGTAAGGTCAATAATTATTCAATATTTCATATTTAGACGACGATTTTTTAATAATTTAAAAATTCGTGTTAAAAAAAAGTTAGCAACGTCTTCCAAATCTGAATAATTAATTAATTTCGTACAAAATTTAATAACAAAAAAAATGAAAAGAAGTGGATTTGTATTGTTAATCGTAGCGGTTTTAGTTTCATCTTGTGTTTCACAGAAGAAATACGCTGCGTTGGAGTCACAAAATCAAAAAACGAAAAATTTATTAAACACCGCCACGGTTGAATTGAATTCTTGTTTGGATGCAAAAACTTCTGCTGAAGCTGCAATGGCCGTTTTGAAAGAGCAAAATGCCTTTTTAAAAGCCAACAATCAAGATTTAATAAACAATATGGGTAACATGACTACATTGAGTCAAAAAGGTGCTGAAAATCTTGAACGTTCTTTAGAAAGTATTAAGGAAAAAGATTTAACGATTCGTAAGATGCAAGATGCTGTAACTCGAAGAGATTCCGTTACCCTTGCTTTGGTAACCAGTCTCAAAGGAGCACTTATAGACATCAACGACAGCGATATCGAAGTCAATGTTGAAAAAGGTGTGGTATTTATATCCATTTCTGACAAACTGTTGTTTAACAGCGGAAGCTATGTTGTTTCAAGCAGAGCTAAGGAAGTTTTGGGTAAAGTTGCCAAAGTGGTTTTAGACAAGCCTGAAATAGAATTTATGGTAGAAGGGCATACTGACAACGTGCCAATCAAAAACGAAGTGTTGTTAGACAATTGGGATTTGAGTGTAAAAAGAGCGACCTCTGTTGTTCGTGTTTTGCAAAACGATTTTGGAGTTCCTCCAGCTCGTATGACTGCCGCTGGACGTAGTTATTATGTTCCTGTAGCCGACAACGACACCAAAGCCAATCGTTCCAAAAACAGAAGAACGCGTATTGTTGTGCTTCCAAAATTGGATCAATTTTATGAGCTTATCGAACAAGGAATGTCTGCCGCTGCTCAATAATTGTTTCAAACAATAAAAAAAATATTAAAAACGCAACCCAATGGGTTGCGTTTTTTTGTGTATTAAGCTAACAAACTATTTAGAATCAAATTTAAAAAACGCCCCATAACCCAATTAAAAAGTCGTTCTTTGCAAAAAAACTATAAAATACTATGAGTTCTTTCTCAACAACTGGATTAGAGGGTGATATATTAAAAGCGATTGGCGAAATGGGTTTTGAAACCCCTACTCCTATCCAAGAAAAAACCATTCCTTTGTTATTGGACTCTGAAAAAGATATCATAGCATTAGCACAAACAGGTACGGGAAAAACAGCCGCGTTTGGATTGCCTGCCATTCAACTTACACAAATTAATGAACGGTTCCCACAAACCTTGATTTTATGTCCAACACGGGAGTTGTGTTTGCAAATTACCAACGACCTTGCCAATTATTCTAAATATGTCAAAGGGCTTAAGGTAGTTGCTGTTTACGGAGGTGCCAGTGCAGAAAACCAAATTAGAGATATTAAAAAAGGAGCGCAAATTATTGTGGGTACTCCAGGAAGAACCAAAGACTTGATGTCTCGAAATCGACTCCCTCTCAATCGTGTAGAGCGGGTTATTTTGGATGAAGCCGACGAAATGCTAACCATGGGTTTCAAAGAAGAACTCAATGCTATTTTGGCAGAAACTCCTGAGCACAAACAAACCTTGTTGTTTTCGGCTACCATGTCGAGTGAAATTAAGCGCATCTCAAAAAAATACATGCACGATCCTATTGAAGTAACCGTAGCTCGTGTGAATTTAGCTTCTGAAAATGTTACCCATCAAATGTACATGGTACAGGCGCGCGATCGGTATGAAGTGCTCAAACGAATTGCTGACATGAATCCCAATATTTATGGAATTGTGTTTTGTAGAACTCGAAGAGAAACCAAAGAAATTGCAAAAAAGCTAATGGGTGACGGCTACAATGCGGATGCACTCCATGGAGATCTATCTCAGTCGCAGCGTGACGAAGTTATGGGAAGGTTTCGTTCGGGGCATTTACAACTTTTAATTGCCACTGATGTGGCAGCTCGAGGTTTGGATGTAAATGATTTAACACATGTTATCAATATTAGCCTTCCTGATGATCCAGAAGTGTATGTACACCGAAGTGGAAGAACAGGTCGTGCTGGGAAAAGTGGAATTTCTATCGCCATTATCAATACTCGTGAGTCCCGAAAAATAAACGATATTGAACGCAAATCGGGTATTAGCTTTTCAAAAGAAACTGCTCCCACTGGAAAAGAAATTTGCACAAAACAATTGTATTCCTTAATTGACAAAATCGTCAAAGTTGAAGTTGATGATAGTCAAATTGAACCTTTTTTACCCGCTATTTATGAAAAGTTAGAAGCTTTGAATCGCGAAGATTTGATCAAGCATTTTGTTTCTGCTGAATTCAATCGCTTTTTGATGTATTATAAAAACTCCAAAGACATTGGCACGGATTCAGGAAGTAGAAAAGAAAGACCCAATCGAAAAGAACGTTCCAATCGAAGCAATACTGACTTTGCAAGTGTGTCAATTAATATTGGTAGAAACAACGATCTGAACCCAGCTCGATTGATTGGAGTTATTAACGAAAGTTTGCGGTCTAGAAACTCCGAAATTGGCCGTATTGACATTCAAAAGGGACGTACTTTGTTTGAAATCGACGCTCAATTACAATCCGATGTGGTAAATGCTCTTAAAGGAATTGAATTTGAAGGTGTTAAGGTGATGGCAAAAGCCTCTGAAGAAAAGCCTTCACGAAGTCCCAAAGGAGAGAAACGAGGAGGAAAACGAACTCGAAAAAGCAACTTCAAAGGAGATAGTTTTGGGAAATGGATGAAACCAAACGAAGTTAATTTTAAAGGAAAAAAATCGCACCGAAAAGGACGCAAAAATAAATAGTAATATCTAGGCAAAATCTGAGGTGTCTCCCAAACCTTTTCGAATCAAAACAGCCTCAGCAGCTGTCAAGTCCACGATACTAGAAGGTGTATTTTTTCCGTATCCACCATCAATGACACAGTCAACCTGATTTTTCCAACGTTCGAAAATCAACTCTGGGTCGGTTCTATATTCCAGAATTTCATCCTCGTGAAGCAACGAAGTTGACGCCAATGGGTTTCCTAATGCTTCTACCAGTGCATTGTCTATGGAATGATTTGGAATTCGAATTCCAATTTGTTTACGATATTTAAGGTGCTTAGGCAATTTGCTGCTACCATTTAAGATAAACGTAAATGGTCCAGGTAGGTGTTTTTTTAAAATACGAAAATTTTTACCATCCAATTGCTTCACATATTGAGACAAATCGCTTAAATCGCTACAAATTAATGAAAACGTTGTCTTTTGCAGTTTTAAATTTTTGAGTTTTGCCATTCTGTTTAGGGCTTTGGAACTCATAATATCGCAACACATGCCATAAACCGTATCTGTAGGATAAATGACTATGCCGCCTTTTTTTAAAACTTCCACTACTTTATCAAGAGCTTTCTGGCTAGGGTTTTTATCGTATATTTTAATAAAAAAACTCATTATTACTTGATGATTTGAAGCTTAGCAAATCGAAGCAAAAGCTTTTTAACTCCAGCGGTTCCAAAATCAATTTCGGCTTTCAAGTCATTGCCGTTTCCTTCAATGGTGACAATGATTCCAGTGCCAAATCGACTGTGTTTTACTTTGATTCCCTCAGAAAGACCTTCTACGTTTGTTTGATCATTTGTGTTTGTAGTGTTTGCTATAGGTTTTAAATTTTTTCGAGGAGGAACGGATTTGGCTTTTGGAGCAGCTTTTTTTAAAGGAGGTTTTTTAAATCGTACGCGATTTGGGTCGGGAGTGTCAAATATATCTGTGTTTAACAGAGGTTGAAACTGATAAGAATCATCGGGTGTTTGTACATCCAAATAGGCTTCATCCATTTCGGATAAAAACCGACTGGGTTCTGCATCGATTAGTTTTCCCCATCGATAACGACTTTGTGTATAAGTAAGAATAGCTTGCTTTTCGGCGCGCGTAAGCGCAACGTAAAACAAACGGCGTTCTTCTTCAAGCTCGCTCCGGGTATTCATACTCATGGCAGACGGAAACAAATCTTCTTCCATACCTACAATAAAAACATACGGAAATTCAAGTCCCTTCGCCATGTGTATGCTCATCAGCGATACCCTATCATCGTTTTCACTGCCTTGATCCAAGTCAGAAATTAAGGCAACATCCTCTAAAAACTCGGTGAGAGAACCCGTCATGTCAGCAAGTTCGCGTTGCCCATCAATAAAATCTTTGATCCCGTTTAGCAGTTCTTCAATATTTTCAATTCGCGTAACAGCCTCGGGAGTTCCGTCTTTTTTGAGTACTTGAACCAAACCTGTTTTTTTGGTTACAGCATCAGCAATTTCAAAGGCATTGCTTGTTTCGTTGAGGACTTGAAAACTTTTTATCATCATCGAAAAATTAGCCAACTTGGTTCGGGTACCGCTATTGATTCCCGTTCCTAATTCTTCTATTCGTTCTAAAATTTCAAAAATGGAACAATCGTGTTCTTTGGCTTTTACGACTAACTTGTCAATGGTGGTTTGCCCGATTCCTCTGGCAGGATAATTAATTACACGTTTGAGACTTTCTTCATCTTTGGAGTTTACAATAAGTCGCAAATAAGCCAATACGTCTTTGATTTCTTTACGTTGATAAAAAGAAAGTCCTCCAAAAACACGGTAGGGAATATCGCGTTTTCGCAATGCATCTTCCATAGCTCGCGATTGAGCATTGGTTCTGTAAAGCACCGCAAAGTCACGATGATGAAGCTGTTGTTGCATTTTGTATTCAAAGATTGAGCTGGCTACATAGCGTCCCTCTTCCCCATCAGTAGGACTTCGATGAACAATGATTTTTTCACCAACAGCGTTTTCCGTCCAAACGTTTTTATCCAATTTGTTTTGGTTGTGCTTAATGATAGAATTGGCTGCTTTAACAATATTTTGAGACGAACGGTAATTTTGTTCCAAACGATAGGTTGTGGCATTTGGATAGTCATTTTGAAAAGACAAAATATTTTCAATATTGGCTCCTCGAAAGGCATAAATACTTTGGGCATCATCACCCACAACACAAACGTTTTGGAATCGATCGGCTAAGGCTTTGACAATCAAATATTGAGAGTGATTGGTATCTTGGTACTCATCCACCAATATGTAGCGAAAACGGTTTTGGTATTTTGCCAAAACATCCGGAAACCGATTGAGCAATTCGTTTGTTTTTAACAAAAGGTCGTCAAAATCCATTGCCCCTGCCTTAAAGCACCGATCTACATACTCTTTGTATATTTCTCCCATTTGTGGGCGGCGCGCCTCTCGGTCTGCCTCAATAAGCTCAGGGTGGCTCATGTAGGCTCTAACAGTAATTAAACTGTTTTTAAAAGAGGATATTCTTGAGCGAATTTGTTTGTATTTGTAAACGTCTTTATCCAATTTCATTTCTTTGATAATAGAAGCTATCAAACGATCCGAGTCTTGGGTGTCATAAATGGTAAAATTGGATGGATACCCCAATCGATCAGCCTCTGAACGCAATATCCGAGCGAAAACAGAATGAAAAGTTCCCATCCAAAGGTTTTTGGCTTCGCTTTCACCCACTATAGTGGCAATTCTCGATTTCATTTCTTTGGCTGCCTTATTCGTAAAAGTAAGTGCTAAGATGGAAAAAGAATCGACACCTTGCTGCATCAAATATGCAATGCGATATGTGAGCACTCGTGTTTTTCCAGAACCTGCACCAGCAATGACCATAAGCGGCCCATCCTTATGGACTGTAGGCATTCTTTGTGCTTCGTTAAGTTGATTTAAATATGCTTCCAAGGACTTGTATTTGTTGCTTGAAAAATAACCAATATCAAAGACTTTTAGTCAGCCTTTAGCGAATAGTTATAAACAGAAATTCAACCAAGAGAAATTATCGTTTAAGACTAAAATGTCCGTTTCGTTGTCTAATTTCTCCATCCAAATTTACCAACTCAATGGAAAACCAATAATCGTCAGACGGGAGTGGTTTGCCCAAATAAGTTCCATCCCAAGAATCAACGGTTGGATTTAAAGTTTTTAATAGCTTCCCAAAGCGGTTGAAAATATATAGCGTGGAACGCGCATAAAAATCTAAATCTACACCTCTTACACTCCATGTGTCGTGGTAACCGTCATTGTTGGGAGTGAAATATTTTGGAAATGAAATTACAGATACTTTTACTCGAACAGAACCACAACCGTTTTTATCGCGAACCAAGACTGTATAAATTCCTCCCAATAAATTTCCAAAGGTTGGAGAGTCTTGATAATTCCTTATAATTGTAGAGTTTGAGTCTTCCAAAGCAAACTCATAATCCCCTTTTCCAATATTTTCTGTATCGATGTTGATGATATTATTGGAGGTATCATCAATAATTTCTATTTCATCACTAGTTAACGTTGACAAACTCGATTCATTAACTTCGACTACAAGGGTTCTCTCACAACCTGTTCCATCTGTTTTTTGAGCAGTTACGGTATAATTTCCACCAGAATACACATAGGTTTTCTCTACATTTCCAATCAACAATCCAGAGGGATCATACCATGAATAAGTATAATTTTCAGAGAACCGATTGATTGCTATTTCTTTTGGAGCATCATTTATACAAAGAATTTGTGGAGAATCTACCTCAAAATCAGGTAGTGGATTGACTGTTAATTCTATGGTTTCAGAATCGTTAACACACTCCGTTGTTTTGTTAAAAACACGAACGTATATGGTTTGTGTCTCACTAACAATGTTCGTGTAAGGACTCGCAATTGAATTGAACCCTGTGGCAGCGTCCGTTTGAGTTTCATGGAAAGTAACATCAAAGTCCGTTTTCGACTGTGTATTTCCTAATACAGTATCAATATAGCTAGCCAAGTTAAAGTTTTGAACGATTCCATTGGTATCATCTCCATAGGAATTATCGTCACAAAGTGCTATGGATATAATTTTATTGCTAATGGGTTCAGGATGAACAAGAACATCGAATTGGTTGGTAGTAAAACAGTTATCGGGAGTCAATTTTTCTTGAATACGAACATAAATAGTTTGTTGGAAAGCAACCGTATTTGTAAAAGGACTTGATAAGGGGAAAAGTCCGTTTTCGGCATGAGGGAGCGAGGAATGAAAAGTTACGTCAAAATCGGAAAGCGGTTGATCAGGCCCTAAAATTTCATCAACTTTATCCGTTAAGTTAATAGACTGTGAAAAACCTGTAAAGGCTGAACCATCCGATTCGTCATCACATATTTCCAATGGGGTTACTGTATTGACTTTGGGTAGAGGGTTGACGATAAGGTCAAAGGATTTGTACGGATTGATACATCCAGTTAATTCGTTTTCTACGCGCACATAGATAGTTTGTTGGTCTTTAACAGTATTGATGAATGGAGATGCCTGTGGATTGGCACAATTTTCAGCTTCGGTGGGTGATAAATGATACGTGACCTTGTAATCATTAGGTGGAAGGGTTCCTAATAGGTTGGATTTTTGACTTTCTAAATCAAAACCGCCTACGAGCCCGTTGTATCCGTCTCCATCATCATCATTGTCACACATTGACATATCGGGAGGATTCTGAACCGTTGGTATTGGTAACACGTTAAGCGTTATATGATGTCCCAATCCCAAGCAGTCATTATCTAACTTACTATCGACACGAACGTATATATTTTGAGTGTTTGGATAACCAATATTGCGGTAATTAGATGGGTCATTAATCTTATTATTCTCTGCCAACGCATCGGCTTCGTTTCTGTAGTACGCTATTACAAGCTGTTGACTGGTAGGAAATAGACTCGTAATTTCGCTTGTCACACTGCTAAAATCAAAAGTAGCAATTCCGTCTATGTCGTTATTATTTGCATTGTCATTTCCATTGGTGTCTAAAAAATCATCACAAACTTCAAATGTCCTTTGAAAAGAGGGGGCGATTGCTGTGGTGGATACCGTCAAGTCTATCGTTGCCACTCTAGAACACAATTTGTTTGACTTTATCACAACCCAAACTTTATCAGTAGTTTGAGTTATGTTGGTATAAGCTATGGGGTTAGAAATAGGATCAAATTCACTAGCAGCATCCGTCGAATTTTTGTAGTAAATAAAAGTTTCGTTTGCAGCATTTGATGAAATTTTAGTATTGGCCTCTGTCAGATTAAAAGCAGCATATCCATCGGTATCGTCATCGCATTGTTTAAGGGTAGTTGACACAACCGTTGGGAGCGCATAGACGACTAAGTTAAAAGAAACAGTCTTAAAGCAATCAGCGTTGTTAACATCTTCAATTCTGACAATAATAGGCTGCAGATTAGCCGTTTCATTGGTATAGTTTGAACTGTTACTTATGGGGTTGCTTTTTGAAGTTGCTTCAGAAAGGCTTCGGTAGTACGAAAAATTTACCTTGGCTAGATCAGCCGAAGCTACTATTTCTAAATTTTTTGAACCTAAATCAAACCCAACATATTTTCCATCAATATCGGTTCCACTTGCCACATCGTCACACACTTCATAGTCGGTAGGAGCTGATACCAGTGGAACTTCATATTTAGAGATTGTAAATTGTGAACTGGCTACACAGTTGGTGCTTTCTTTATTGCGAACCTGAACATATACAGTTGATGAACTGGAACTTAACTCGAAATTGGAAGAGGTTGTTATTCTGTTTTGGTACAAACTGTCACTAAAATAAACAACCTCAAACATTGTATCGGGCTGTCCAGCGAGAATTTCAGTATCTTTTTCGGTCAAATCATAAAACACCTTTCCATCATTATTATCATCGCAACTATTAAAGGGTGCTATTGTTACAGCAATAGTTGGGGCAGTTACAAATTCAATAAACACTTCATCGGATGCCACGCAGGATGCACCGTTATTTATTTCTAGTTTATAAGTTCCATCACCCAAATCTGCCAAATAGGTTTTTGAGTTTTCGCCAGGAATTACCACATTGTCTTTATACCAAGTATAAGAAGTTGAGGCAATGTTTGATTCCAGTAACTGAGCAGATCCACATGCCGCAGAATTGGTAGTTTTTAAAAAATCACTTCCTAAATCCAACCCTAAATTAAAACTGCCAGCTTCTAAAAAAACGGCGGTGTCGAATTGATCATCTGACGCATCAGCAACCACCAGTTTTATGTGATACACTTCGTTAGGAACAACGGTAGCTCGAGCTGTCAGAACAGTTGTTCTACCATCGTAATTAGTATCTCCCATATTATAACCAGCAAAATAGGTTTCATTTTCCGCAGCACATCCATCAATTATTTCAGGATGAACATTGACCACACTAACAGGAATGGTGGTTTCTGGAATTACTGCTAAATTTTGATACAAAGGATCTCCTTGTTTTTTTAATAAAAAAGCAAAACTATCCGAAAACGCACAAGGAAATGTTCCTTGATATTCTTCGGACGCCATAAGGTAACGAAAACTGATTTCCGAGGAAGAAGGTACAAAATCAAATTCTATGAAAGTGGCATTTTGAAGCGGTTCGGTAATGGCTAACGCATTGGCTAAGTCAGAGTCACCGCCCCAATTGATATCGGTATGACTTAGGTCACTAAAGTTACTGGTGTTCCCTGCGTCATAAGCTATACCGGAAGTCAATACAACACCTTGCTCAAATGGAAATGGACTTCCAGGCAATTTATTAAAAAAACCATAGCTCTTTCCTCTATTATCAGATGCCGATCCATTTGTCTGCGAATCAAAATTACTTACGTTCGCACAATCCCCTGAAATTAAAATCTCTTTAATTAATTCTTGAGGAGTATATAAAGAAGTCGCCTCTCCATCTTTATTGATTTCTAAAATTTGTGCATGAATGGAAATTGTAGAAAAAATTACCAAAAGAAAAGCTATGAAAGGAGTTTTAAAAAACATTTATTTTAAGGCATTAAAGAATATTTAAATATAGATAATTGTAAATAAAATTATCAACTATTTTGAATCTTAATTAAAAATGGAAAAACAGTATCTTTACACTATGAATCCTGTTTTACAAACTCCTATAGATTATTTAAAAGGTGTTGGACCAAATCGAGCGGAATTACTTCGATCAGAATTGGGGATTCACACATTTCAAGAATTATTACATCTTTTTCCCAATCGCTATATTGATCGCAGTCAGTATTTTCATATCAATGAACTGCAACGTACCAATGCTGAAGTTCAAATTGTTGGAAAGATTACCCATTTAGAAACGGTTCCTCAAAAAAGAGGCAAGCGTTTAGTAGCTCATTTTGAGGACGAATCCGGTTCAATGGAATTGGTTTGGTTCAAAGGACATCAGTGGATTCAGAAAGGAATAAAGCTTCACATACCCTATGTGGTTTTTGGAAAACTGAATTGGTACGGAAACAAATGCTCAATCGCCCATCCCGAACTTGAATTGCTCTCCGATCACGATCAAAATTTACAATCTGCTATGCAACCCGTGTATCCTTCGACAGAAAAACTAAGCAGTCGAGGTGTGAGCAATCGCGTGATTCGTCAAATCATGCAGCATTTGTTTTTGGAAGTAAACGGTCAGTTTGAAGAAACCCTTTCCAGCACTATAAAAGAACGATTATTGCTAATTGACAAAAACGAAGCACTTCTCAACATTCATTTTCCAAAAAATCAAAACCTTTTGGCTAAAGCACAATACCGTTTGAAATTTGAAGAATTCTTTTTTATTCAGATGCAGTTGGTATTGAAAAATGCACATAGAAAACATAAAATAAAAGGGTTTCATTTTCCTGTTGTCGGTAATTTGTTTCATTTATTTTATGAAAATCATTTACCTTTTGAGCTTACCAATGCCCAAAAAAGAGTATTGAAAGAAATTCGCTCCGATTTTGCAAGCAAAGCACAAATGAATCGGCTGTTGCAAGGCGATGTGGGTTCGGGCAAAACCATTGTAGCACTATTAGCCATACTAATGGCGCTAGACAATGGGTTTCAAGCCTGTTTGGTAGCTCCTACAGAGATTTTAGCACAACAACATTTTGCGGGCATACAAGAGCTTTTAAAACCCATAAATGTTTCCGTTTCCTTACTAACAGGTTCCGTAAAAAAGAAAGAACGGTCTCAAATCCATTCTGATTTGCAAGACGGTTCGTTGTCAATACTTATTGGAACTCATGCTGTTTTTGAAGATACCGTTCGTTTTAAAAATTTAGGACTGGCGATTATCGACGAACAACATCGTTTCGGAGTTGCACAGCGCTCAAAACTGTGGAAAAAAAACTCCATTCCACCTCATGTATTGGTAATGACAGCTACCCCAATCCCACGTACCCTGGCTATGAGTGTTTATGGTGATTTGGATATTTCTGTAATTGACGAACTACCACCCGGCCGAAAAGTAATAAAGACCGTTCATCGATATGACAGCAATCGTCTGAAGGTGTTTCGATTCATTCGAGAAGAAATTAAAAAAGGCCGACAAGTATATGTTGTTTATCCGCTTATCAAAGAATCCGAGACCATGGATTACAAAGATTTAATGGACGGTTACGAGAGTTTGAGCAGAGAGTTTCCCCTACCCGACTATCAAATTAGTATTGTACATGGACAAATGAAGTCCGAGGACAAAGAATACGAAATGAACCGCTTTGTAGAAGGAAAAACACAGATGATGGTTGCCACAACAGTCATTGAAGTTGGTGTAAACGTTCCCAACGCTTCTGTAATGGTAATTGAAAGTGCAGAACGATTTGGGCTTTCTCAACTCCACCAACTACGAGGACGTGTGGGGCGAGGCTCCGATCAAAGTTATTGTATTTTAATGTCTAGCCATAAATTGGGAGATGATGCCAAAACCCGCCTACAAACTATGGTCCGTACTCAAGATGGATTTGAAATCGCTGAAGTTGACCTCAAGTTAAGAGGACCGGGAAACTTGCTAGGAACCCAGCAAAGCGGTGTGCTTCATCTACAAATTGCCAATATTGTTAAAGACAAAGATATTTTATCGCTGGCTCGATCTGAAGCGCAATTACTCATTAGAAATGATGCCTCAATGACTCAAGAAGAAAATCAATCCATTCGCAAGGCATATGCTGCTTTGGTAAAACATAAAAATATTTGGAAATACATCAGTTAGACATTCCTATCTAACTCTTAAGAATCGTATATTTGACAAAATTTTTGAATCCGTATGAAGATTTCTTACAACTGGCTTAAACAGTTTATTAATATTGAATGGGACGCCGAAAAGGCGGGAAATTTATTGACCGACTTAGGATTGGAGGTAGAAGGAATAGAAACTTATGAAAGTCTTAAAGGAGGCCTTCAAGGTGTAGTAGTAGGAAAAGTTCTCAGCTGTAAAAAACACGACAACGCTGACAAACTTAAAGTCACTACTGTTGATATAGGAACTGAAAATCACGTTCAAATTGTGTGCGGAGCTCCCAATGTATCCAAAGGACAAACAGTCGCTGTGGCTACCTTAGGAACAACGCTCTACGATGAAAATGGAAGTCCTTGGAAAATTAAAAAAAGTAAAATACGCGGCGTAGAAAGTTTGGGAATGATTTGTGCAGAAGACGAATTGGGGCTAGGAACTTCTCACGATGGAATATTGGTCTTGGACGATACATTATCAGCAGGAACACCGTGTGCTGAAGTTTTTGAAATCGAAACAGATGCTGTCTTTGATATTGGGCTCACTCCCAATCGATCAGATGCTATGAGTCATTTTGGCGTTGCCAGAGACTTAAGAGCTGGATTGCTTCAACAAGACCTACAATTGGAGCTCATTACGCCTCCTATCAGTAGTTTTCAAGTAGAAGACAGAAGCTTAAAGTTCAAAATAAAAGTTGAGGATAAAAATTTAGCGCCCAGATACTGTGGAGTAAGTCTATCAGGTATTACTATTTCAGAATCCCCATCTTGGTTAAAAAATAGATTGAAAGCCATAGGAATCAATCCAAAAAATAATGTTGTCGATGCCACCAATTATGTAATGCACGAATTGGGGCAACCGCTTCATGCATTCGATGCCAACAAATTACCCTCACAAGAAATTCAAGTAAAAACCCTTCCTTCTGGAACAAAATTTACTACTCTTGATAGAGTCGAAAGAGAACTTCACGAAGATGATTTAATGATCTGCTCCGATGATCGACCCTTGTGTATTGCTGGAGTTCTCGGTGGAATGGATTCGGGTGTAACAGAAAACACCTCGCAAGTTTTTCTTGAAAGTGCCTATTTCAATCCTGTTTCTATTCGAAAAACAGCCAAAAGACACTCCATCAACACAGACGCCTCTTTTCGATTTGAAAGAGGAATCGACATTGAACTTACAGAATATGCGTTGAAACGTGCAGCTATATTGATTAATCAATTGGCGGGGGGAACCATAACCAGTGACGTTATTGATGAATACACTGTTAAGTTTGAAGAAACACAAGTGGTTTTAAACTTTGATAAAATCACCAAAATGATTGGACAAGAAATCCCAAGAGAAACCATCAAATCTATTTTGACCTCTTTGGATATAAAAATTAATAATGTTACCGAAGCCGGTATCGGCGTAATTGTCCCTTCTTACCGAGTCGATGTTACTAGAGAAGCAGATTTGGTAGAGGAAATTTTGCGAGTTTATGGATACAACAATATTGAGTTTTCAAAAAAAATAGCGACTTCGCTTATATTTTCTGATAAAATCAACTTGCATCAAATTGAAAATCGAATGGCTGATCAATTGATCTCTCAGGGATTTTTTGAGATGATGAACAACTCATTAACCACTCCCGACCACAACAAAGAAGTAGCGGAAATGGTAACGATGCTCAACCCATTGAGCCAAGATTTGTCTGTAATGCGAACTTCCCTCCTATTTCAATCATTGGAATCCATCGCTTATAATTTGAATAGAAAGCAACAAGATTGTAAGTTTTTTGAATTTGGAAAAACATATTTCCCCGCCCAAGAAGGATACACAGAGCACAAACATTTGGTGCTGGCCATTACTGGAAACCAAACAGCAGAAACTTGGACTCAAGAAAACCTAAAAAGCAATTTCTTTTATTTGAAAGGAGTTGTAGAAGCATTAATGGTTCGATTGGGGATTCGATGTAAAGAACAGCCCACGAATTCCAAGGAGTTTTCAGAAGGAATTGATTTTGTTTACAATAAAAAAATAATTGCTTCATTGGGATTAGTAGCTTCTCACTTGACGAATCCATTAGGGATAACTCAGCAAACCTTATTTGCTGATTTGCAATGGGATGTGGTCATTGAAGCCTTAAAACACACTAAGACAAAATTCAAACACATTCCTAAAAACCCTGCTGTTCGAAGAGATTTTGCACTGCTTTTAGACAAAGAAATAGCTTATAAGGACTTATACGATACTGCATATAAAACAGAACGCAATCTTCTAAAAAGTGTTTCCCTATTTGACGTTTACGAGGGGAAAAACCTTCCAGAAAACAAAAAATCGTATGCGTTAAGCTTTACACTTCAGGATCAGAACAAAACCCTAACCGACAAGCAAGTTGATAAGGTTATGAATAGCATTCAATCAGAATTTGAAAAATCTTTTGGAGCACAACTCCGTTAGCATAAACAAACACAATATGTCCACTCCCAAATTTAGTCTCGTTTTCACAGGAAACATGATGGATGTCCTAAAGATCGTTGAAGCTTTAGAAGTAAAGGATATTCACCCCATTATTAAAGACGAATCAGAATCTGCTCGTTTGGCGGGTTTTGGATCGCACTCACAACTGCAACAAGTTTGGGTGCATGAAGATGAATACGAAACAACTAAGAAGCTTATTGAAGCTTTATAGAAAAATTTCTCCTTTCAAATACGGAACGGCTTTTCCGCTGATAGCAACACGTTTTCCCAAATCCTGACACTCCAAATACCCTCCTCTTTTGGATAATTGTCGAGCAAATAATTGTTTAGTACCAAGTTTGTTTGACCAGTAGGGAATTAATTTTGTATGCGCAGAGCCTGTAACAGGATCTTCATCTACGCCGCAATTGGGAGCAAAAAAACGTGAAACAAAATCAACAGAATTACCGGGTGCGGTAGCTATAACTCCTCGCCATCCACATCGAGAAAGTTTTCCAAAATCAGGAGAAAGTGCTTCGATCTGTTTTTGATTTTTATAAACCAACATACAATCGTCTTTTCCTTTGTAACTTTCCATAGGAACGGTTCCCATAGCTTCTAGAAGTTCTTTTGAAGGACTCATAGAATCAACAAAGTCTGCGGGGAAGTTTAGGGTGAATAAGTCGTTGTTTTTGGCAACGCTCAACGCACCGCTCTTGGGAGAATAAAAGTCGATTATCGTCGCTTGCTTGTCATAGTAAGTGAATATCACAAAAGCAGACGCCAGAGTAGCATGACCGCACAAATTGACTTCAAACATTGGGGTAAACCATCGAATTTGGTATAAGTTATCCTTTTTAACAACAAAAGCCGTTTCCGACAAATTGTTTTCCATAGCTATTTGCTGCATGAGCGTATCATCTAGCCACGCGTCGAGAACACAAACTGCGGCAGGGTTGCCAGAAAACAATTCGCTTGCAAAAGCGTCAATCTGATACAGGGTAAGTTTCATATGTCAAGATGTAGTTTCGTATAAATATACGAAATCAATCTAGGAATACATACTGGCACGAAGTTCCTTCACCTTAGGATCGGTCATATACTCGTCAAAAGTCATGTATCGATCAATAGCCCCTTTGGGAGTTAACTCAATAATGCGATTTCCAACAGTTTGAGCAAATTCGTGATCGTGTGTGGTTAAGATTACATTTCCTTTAAAATTTTTCAACGAATTATTAAAGGCAGTAATCGACTCCAAATCAAGGTGGTTGGTGGGTTCGTCAAGCAATACAACGTTGGCTCTGGTCATCATCATTTTAGACAGCATACAGCGAACTTTTTCACCACCAGACAATACATTGGAAGTTTTAAACGCTTCTTCACCGCTAAAAATCATCTTTCCTAAAAATCCGCGAATATAAACTTCCTCGCGTTCTTCCTCGCTGTTTGCCCATTGTCTGAGCCAATCAATTAAAGTCAAATTGTTGTCAAAAAAATGCGAGTTATCAATCGGCAAATAAGACTGGTTGGTCGTAATTCCCCATGCGAATTTTCCCGAATCGGGCTCTTGGTTCCCAGTAACAATTTGGTAAAATGCGGTAGAAGCTCTTGAATCTTTTGAATAAATGATGGTTTTATCTCCCTTTGCCAAGTTGATGTCAACACCCGAAAAAAGGATATCACCGTCCAAGCTAGAGGAAAGTCCTTCAATATTTAAAATTTGGTCACCTGCTTCGCGTTCGCGCTCAAATATGATGGCGGGATATCTTCGTGATGAAGGTTTTATATCGGCAATATTGAGTTTGGAAATCATTTTTTTACGCGAGGTAGCTTGTTTAGACTTGGCTACGTTTGCGCTAAATCGGGCAATAAACTCTTCCAGTTCCTTTTTCTTTTCTTCCGCCTTTTTGTTTTGTTGAGCTCGCTGACGTGCCGCCAGTTGACTGGATTCGTACCAAAAGGTGTAGTTTCCTGAATAATGATTTATTTTTCCAAAATCGATATCTGAAATGTGCGTACAAACCGCATCAAGAAAGTGCCTGTCGTGCGATACAACAATAACGGTATTGTCGTAATTTGCCAAGAATTTTTCAAGCCAAGAAATGGTTTCAAAGTCCAAGTCGTTGGTAGGCTCATCCATAATAAGCACATCGGGATTTCCAAACAATGCCTGAGCCAATAAGACTCGAACTTTTTGTTTTCCATCCAAATCCTTCATCAAGGTGTAATGAAGTTCTTCTTTGATTTCAAGATTGGAAAGCATCGTAGCAGCTTCGCTATCGGCGTTCCATCCATTCATTTCTTCAAAAAGTACTTGCAGTTCCCCTACTCGATCTCCATCAGCGTCTGAAAAATCTTCTTTTGCATAGATATCATCCATTTCTTTTTTGATACTATACAAAGGCTTGTTTCCCATCATTACTGTTTCCAAAACCGTATGTTCATCGTAAGCGTTGTGATTTTGTTCAAAAACCGACATCCGCTTTTCAGGCTCCAAATGTACCGATCCCGAGTTGGGTTCCAATTGTCCGGAGAGGATTTTTAAAAATGTGGATTTACCCGCCCCATTGGCACCAATAATTCCATAACAGTTTCCTTTGGTGAAAGTTACATTGACGTCATCAAACAAAATCCGTTTTCCAAATTGGACGGATAGATTGGAAACATTTAGCATAGTTGTCTTATTTTGAATTTGTATAAGTTTGGCAAAAGTAACAAAAATGCCGCATTTTGCCGTGTCTTTTGAAACTTAACTTTAACGTGTTTTTAACACTGTTGGTGCTTCAACATTGTTACATTTGGATTGTCAAAACAGAGCATCTTGAAACGGACATTTATAATTTATGATTCGTTTTATTGCTAAAATTTAAACAAGTGCAAAGACTTTTACTGTTTTTTTGTGGTTTACTTGCAGTTGGATGCGGATCAGAATCCAAAAAATCGACCTATTTCGGTGGGAAAATCCTCAAGCCGACAGATTCGAGAGTCTTGCTTTACGAGGATAATACGCTGATCGATTCGATACAGCTTCAATCCGATGGCACTTTTTTAAAACAAATCGATTCACTCTCTAGTGGGTTGTATAATTTTATTCACAAACCTGAATTCCAATACGTCTTACTTGAAAAAGGCGACAGTCTTTTGGTGCGTATCAACACCATTGACTTTGATGAATCGCTTGTGTATTCTGGAAGAGGCGCTGTCAAAAATAACTTTTTAATCAATCTATTTCTTCAAATTGAGGCAGACAATGCGTCTATTCAACGCTATTATCAGCAAGCTCCCTCCAAATTCAAAAATCATATTGAATCTTTAGTTGAATTTCAATTGAATCAGCTTCGGGAGCTCGTTCAATCGAACAATATTTCTGACTTTTCGCAGTCCATCCTCAAAGCCGCCGTGTATTACAATTATTACACCAATATGGAGCAATACCTTCAGCTGCATCGTGATCATTCAGATTGCAAACACCTAAATGCATTGGACGATGCATTTTACAGTTACAGGAGCCAATTGGACTTGAACGATGAAATTTTAAGCGGTTTCCGCCCCTATTTGCGTTACATACTAAGGCGGATTAATAACGAAGTGATTAGCGAACATCCCAACAGCACCTCTGTTGCTTTGTTTCAACAGAATCGATTGCGGTTTATGAATCAATCGATCAAAGCTTCGGTTATAAAAAATAAAATTGCGCGGTATATTGCCTACGACTACTTGTTGAATCACCATACTATTTCGTCCAATGATGCCTTTTTAGAATTGTTTTATTCCTTGTCGGTTGGCGATGATATAAAAGATGAAATTAAACGTTTGGCAATCAATATTATGGGGTTACAACCCAACAAACCCCTGCCCAATCTGTTAGTAAGCGACATACATGGAAATCAACACATCCTTTCTAAGGTTCAAAACCGAATCCCAACAGTTTACTTTTTTTGGTCGTATGAGCAAAATGCGCACCAACTGGCTACGTTTTCACGCATTCGAAACTTATCGAAAAAACACCCTGCCGTTTCATTTGTGGGAATTAATATCAATCAAGACAAAAAACCTTGGAAACAAGCCCTACAATCCACACCAAAATTCAGAAACAATGTTCGGAATTTTCAGGTCGTTGACTTTGAAATTTTGAGTAAAAAACTTGTTTTATCAAATTTAAACAAAGTTATTTTCACCAACGCCAATCGCCAAATCATCGATGGATTTTCTAATATTATCGAAATAACCAATCATTTAGAGAAATAAAAAAAGCATGAAATTTATTCATGCCTTTTTTATTTGATTTTAATGGTAAATTTAATTCCCTTTGTTATAGTCTGCTAAAAATTGTTTCAAACCACTATCAGTAAGCGGGTGTTTTAACAGCCCTACGATTGAACTTAGCGGACCGGTCATTACATCCGATCCTATTTTTGCACAATCCAACACATGCATAGTGTGTCTTACAGAAGCCGCAAGAATTTGCGTATCAAAAGCATAATTGTCATAAATCGTTCGGATTTCAGCAATCAAATTCAGTCCATCCGTAGAAATATCATCCAAACGTCCAATAAACGGAGAAACATATGTTGCTCCTGCTTTGGCTGCTAACAATGCTTGTCCGGAAGAAAACACAAGCGTACAGTTTGTGCGAATGCCCTTATCAGAGAAATATTTTATTGCCTTAATACCGTCTTGAATCATAGGGATTTTGACGACAATTTGAGGATGCAATTTTGCTAAGGCTTCTCCTTCTTTTACCATTCCGTCAAAATCTGTAGCAATGACCTCTGCCGACACATCGCCATCAACAATGTTGCAAATAGCTACATAGTGTTTGAGAATATTTTCTTTTCCAGTAATGCCCTCTTTGGCCATAAGTGATGGGTTGGTCGTAACACCGTCAAGAACACCCAAAGCTTGTGCTTCTCTAATTTGATCCAAATTGGCAGTGTCAATAAAAAATTTCATACTTAGTGATTTTTAATTGTTAGTTATAAATTGTGGTGATTGAAAATCAATCGTTCAAATATGCTATCGGGTAAAATGCGCTTCAATATTATTGAAAATTTTTGAAAAAACGAGCCTGTTTTATAATGAATTTTTGGAGACTGTTGATTCATTATTTTTACAACAGCTTTGGCAACCTTTATGGGATCCAATCCTTTATCAACGTGCTGATTGATCAATTGAAGTGTATTTTGGTAGGAGTGTTCGTAGGGCGAACCTTTGATTACAGGAGCGTGAAAGCGCCGCTGGGCAATATCGGTAGCAAAATCTCCTGGAGCCAAGTTGGCTATACGAATTCCAAAATCTTTTGTTTCGGCTCGTAAACTTTCGGTGATTACTTCCAAAGCGCTTTTAGTGGCAGAATAAATCCCGCGATACGGCAATCCCATGTACCCTGCAATGGAAGTAATATTAATAATCAGGCCGCTGTGCTGAGCGCGCATATAAGGCAAAACGGATTTAATCATATCGATCGGTCCAAAGAAATTGACAGAAAATGCTTTGAGAATTTCCTCATGGGGCGTTTCTTCCACAGGCCCAGTTATGCCAATTCCAGCATTATTAATCAGCACATCAATACGTCCTTCTTTGGAATGAATTTCTTTCACAACAGCGTTAATTTGATCTTTTAAAGCAACATCTAGGGGTAATAAAGGAAAGGTAGAATTGGGGTATTTGGTGGGATTGCGACTGGTTCCGTAAACTGTATATCCTTTGGACAACAACAAATTACCAATCGATTTTCCTATTCCAGAAGAACCACCGGTAATCAAAATTACTTTGGTTTCAGCAGCATTCATATCATGTCAAATAAAAAGAGAAAGGACAAAAAAAAGGGCAAGCTACCTACATCACACCGCTACGACCGCCTACCCTTGCTGCATTCCTGCCCTGGGGGGATTCAACAGGAGCTGGTTGTATAGGACTTGCCCAATGCAAATATACTATGAATTCGTTAAGTTTTCACTTTTTTTATCCTAAATAAATGAATAATTTAGAGCGTTCTAATTTGTATCAAAATGAAACCCAATTTTTTATTATTTATTGCTTTTTTTAATGCGCTACTGCTGTCGAGTTGTGGATCGGTTTCCTCTAAAAATTTTTCGATTCAATTTATTGAAGCTCCAAAAATTATACAAGAGGGCAGTTCTGTTTCGTGGAAACTTCACAATCCATCGGATTATGTTATCGAAAATTTGACTTTTAAATTAAACAATGAAATTACTGCTGATAATTCTATAACCTTCAACGAAAACCAATTGGGTCATCACGAACTCAAGGCATCATTTGAAGTGAATGGAAAGCCTATTGAAATTTCTAAAAACATGACCGTTTTTGCATCCAAAAAACCGGTTTTGTACGGGTATAAAATCATCAACACTTATCCTCACGACATCAACGCTTACACTCAGGGACTCGAGTTTTATAAAGATGCATTTTATGAAAGTACTGGACAGTACGGCGCTTCTTCATTGCGCAAGGTTGATTTTAAAACTGGAAAAGTCATTCAAAAACTGCCTTTAAACAATTCGTATTTTGGTGAGGGTATCACGGTGGTAAATGATCAAATCATTCAATTGACATGGAAATCCAAAATGGGCTTTGTTTATGATCCAACTACTTTTGAGCTTGTAAAGTCTTTTTCTTATAACCAAAGTCTTGAAGGTTGGGGTTTGTGCAATGATGGCTCCCAACTCTATAAATCTGATGGGTCGGAACATATTTGGATATTGGATGCCGACAATCAATCTGAATTAGGTAAAATTACGGCCGTTACCAATAATAAAGTCATTAAAAACATTAATGAACTGGAATGGGTTGACGGAAAAATTTATGCAAACACCTATCAGTTTAACAAAGAAGTTGGAATTATCATTAACCCAGACACTGGTGCTGTGGAAGGCGTTATTGACTTTTCCGGTTTGAAACAAAAAGTAAAAAAGCACCCCAAATTGGATGTGCTCAACGGAATTGCTTTCCATCCCAAACGAAAAACATTTTTTGTCACAGGAAAAAACTGGAACAAGCTATTTGAAGTTGCAATTTTTAAAAAATAATCACGTTGTAAATGCGTATGTTGATCAACAAAGGAATGTTAGTTTTGGGATGGATTCTGCTCATCCTATGCTGGAGTTCATGCCGTTCTGACTTTGATTTTGAACCCTCACAAGGAGAACTTCGGTTTAGCAAAGACACCGTTTACTTGGACACCCTATTCAGCAATATCGGATCGAGTACTTATACCTTAAAAGTATTCAATACTTCGGATAAAAACCTGTCCATTCCCTCGATTGCATTAAGCCTTTCCGACTCAAAATACCGATTGAATATCGATGGAATGAGTGGAAATTCTTTTGAAAATGTAGAATTACTCGCCAAAGACAGTATGTACGTTTTTATTGAAACTACCGTGGATATCAAAGATTTTACAACCACACAAACTCAATTTCTATATACAGATAAACTGGTTTTTAATCACATGGGAGCCACCCAAAGTGTTGACTTGGTTACTTTGGTTCATGATGCTGTTTTTTTGTATCCAAAAAAATACAACGATGGCACCTACGAGTTTCTTGAATTGGGAACTGACGACGACGGAAACCCTATCGCAATTGAAGGTTTTTATTTGAATGATAGCGAGCTTGTTTTTACAAACAACAAACCTTATGTCATTTATGGATATGCGGCTGTTCCTTCAAACAAAACTGTGGTTTTTGAAGCAGGAGCACGCGTTCATTTTCATGAAAACTCAGGTCTTATTGCTGCTAACAATTCTACCGTGTTGGTTCAGGGACTTCCCGGATCACAACCGGATGACACGTCAAATAAAGTAATTTTTGAGGGAGATCGCCTAGAATCCAATTACGAAGACTTGGCCGGACAATGGGGAACGATTTGGCTAACAGCAGGAAGTACGGCACATTCATTCAATCATTGCATTATTAAAAATGCTACGGTAGGAATTTTGAGTGATTACAACGATGAATCAGGAAATCCAACCCTAACTTTAAAAAACACAGAAATATACAACAGTGAAGCCTTTGGACTTTGGGCTAAAACAAGCCATATTGATGCTGAAAACTGTGTGTTTGGAAATGCAGGGCAATCGGTTTTTTACGGAAGTATTGGAGGAAAATACAATTTTAGACATTGCACATTTGCCAATTATTGGAATCAAAATTTTAGAGATAAACCGGCTGTGTGGTTAGATAATTATTTAGAGCTTGCAGATGGCAGTTATTATACCGCACCGCTGGAACAAGCAACTTTTGAAAACTGTATGATTACTGGAAGCCAACCTATAGAGTGGCGACTTGATTCCATAGACACCACAGATTTTCAATTTCGGTTAAGCCATACATTACTCCAGTTTAACGACACTTCAGGTGTGTTTTCAGACAATTCCCTCTATTCTATTACGGATACAACTAAATACGATCAAATAACATTGAATGGAATTCCAGACTTCAAATCCCCGAATAATTTGGATTTTAGAATTGGAATAGAAAGCGATGCCATTGGAAAAGGCAATACAGCTGTATCGAACTTAGTGCCTTTGGACATACTCGGCACCTCACGAACAGCTTCCCCAGACTTGGGAGCTTATCAGCACATTGAATTTGATGATTGATTAATAGGCAAACAACGGACGTGAGCTCATCATATCATGAACACGTTTCCCAACACGCTCCAGAACACTATCGTCGGTATGGTTTTGAATCACTTCATCAATAAGTGAAACAATAGTTTCCATATCAGCTTCTTTCAATCCTCTGGTAGTAACTGCGGCAGTTCCAACACGGATTCCAGATGTAACAAAGGGTGATTTATCATCAAAGGGAACCATATTTTTGTTGGCAGTAATCTCAGCTTTTACGAGGGCTAACTCGGCATCTTTTCCAGAAATATCTTTGTTGCGAAGATCAATCAACATCATGTGATTGTCCGTTCCTCCAGAAATCAAATTATAACCTCTTTCTACAAATGCCTTTGCCATGGCTTGGGCATTCTTTTGAACCTGAATCATATAATGTAAAAAATCATCGCTAAGTGCTTCTTCGAAGGCAATGGCCTTGGCGGCAATTATATGCTCCAAAGGGCCGCCTTGATTCCCTGGGAACACAGCACCGTCCAACAACGATGACATTTTGCGAAGTTTTCCGTTTTTAAGTGTGATTCCAAAAGGATTGTCAAAATCTTTACCCATCAAAATCAAACCACCACGAGGACCTCGAAGTGTTTTGTGAGTGGTAGTCGTTACTACATGACAATGCGGAATTGGATCGTTGAGGATTCCTTTGGCAATCAATCCAGAAGGATGAGAAATATCAGCAAGTAACAAGGCTCCAACCTTATCAGCGATGGCTCTAAAACGTTTAAAGTCAATATCTCTGGAATAAGCAGAAGCTCCGGCAATAATCAGTTTAGGCTGTTCTTTCACAGCGATAACTTCAATGGCATCGTAGTCCAATCGTCCCGTTTCTTTGTCCACTCCATAAAAAGAAGGCTTGTACAAACGTCCCGAAAAATTGACTGGCGAACCGTGAGTTAAATGCCCACCATGAGATAAATCAAAGCCTAAAATTTTATCACCTGGCTTGATGAGCGCATGAAAAACCGCAGTGTTGGCTTGAGAACCTGAATGAGGTTGTACATTGGCATATGCTGCACCAAACAACGCTTTGGCGCGTTCAATAGCGAGTATTTCTACTTCATCGACCACTTCACAACCTCCGTAATACCGTTTTCCAGGATATCCTTCGGCGTATTTGTTTGTCAATACGGATCCAGCAGCCTCCATAACTTGGGAGCTGGTAAAGTTTTCAGATGCAATCAACTCAATACCGTTCAGTTGGCGTTGGTGTTCTGCCTCAATCAATTCAAAAATTTGCGCGTCTCTTACCATGATTCATTTTAAAAACGCAAATATAACTAACCCCACTACCCTACGCAACGGAAAACAACAGAAAGAGAACGAATGTTATTAAAAATAAATTAACAATTTTAAAGAAACTCAAGAACCGAGTCAAAACTAATGGCATCGTGGGAGGCGGTATAAACAGCTTTTCCGTCTTTTAGCACAATAATTTGTGGAGATTTATGATGAACGAGGGTGTCTTTGGCAATGGCATCGGAAACCGAACGATACAATAGCAAATCTAAAAGATAAAACGTTTGAGGAGTTCCAGCTGTTAGCCATGATGATTGAAAGTTATTGAGTGCAGAACGACTGATAAAACAACGCGTGGAATGTTTAAAAACCACCACGGTATTTTGAAACGATTGTTCTACAAGTTGACTCCAGTGGTCCAACGATTCCAAAGCATTCCAATTTTCAAAAGAACTTTTGTCAGATTTTGACGAAAACAACGAATCAAAAATACTCATAATGTACTGATAATAAGACAATTTGACATCAAAATATACTATTTTAAAGACAATTTGTCGGTTAATTGAAAGCGGTATTAAAGTTGGACAAAGGTATTTAAAATATACGATTATGAACCTACAAAAACTAACAATAAAAGCACAGGAAGCATTGCAACAAGCTCAATTGTTTGCACAAGAACGTTCACATGGGCAAATTGAAAACGAGCATGTATTTCATGGAATTCTTTCTGTTGATGAACACATAGTGTCATTTTTACTTAAAAAATTAGGAGTCAACGAGCCGTTACTAAAGCAGGTTTTGGATAAAGAAATTCAAAGCAAAGCCAAAGTATCCGGTGGCGAATTGTCGATGTCGCCCGAAACAGGTAAAACGATTAACAATGCCTTGATTGTTGCTCAAAAAATGAAAGATGAATTTGCTTCCATTGAACATTTGTTTGTGGCGATACTGAAATCCAAAAGCAATATTGCTCAATTTTTAAAAGATCAAGGGGTTACCGAAAAAAACACCCTTAGTGCTATCAAAGAATTGCGTAACGGAGCCCGAATTACTTCGCAAACCGCAGAAGATACTTATCAATCGCTGGAAAAGTATGCCAAAAATTTAAACCAACTTGCCAAAGAGAGCCGACTGGATCCTGTGATTGGTCGTGATGAAGAAATCAGACGTATTCTTCAAATCCTTTCTCGACGTACCAAAAACAATCCCATTTTGGTGGGAGAACCTGGAACAGGCAAAACGGCCATTGCCGAAGGATTGGCGCATCGAATTGTAGAAGGCGATGTTCCCGAAAACTTAAAAAACAAACAACTGTATGCACTGGATATGGGAGCCCTGATTGCAGGCGCCAAATACAAAGGCGAATTTGAAGAACGCCTCAAGTCAGTAATCAAAGAAGTAACTACCAGTAGCGGAGAAATTATTTTGTTTATTGATGAAATTCATACGTTGGTTGGCGCTGGCGGTGGTGAAGGTGCTATGGATGCAGCCAATATTCTAAAGCCTGCCCTTGCACGCGGCGAACTCAGAGCTATTGGCGCCACCACACTCAATGAGTATCAAAAGTATTTTGAAAAAGATAAGGCTTTGGAACGTCGTTTTCAAAAAGTGATGGTCGATGAACCCGATACCGAAAGTGCGATTTCCATTCTACGCGGTATCAAAGAAAAGTACGAAACCCATCACAAAGTTCGCATTAAAGACAGTGCTATTATTGCTGCTGTGGAACTTTCACAACGGTATATTTCCAATCGGTTTTTGCCCGACAAAGCCATTGATCTCATGGACGAAGCTGCATCAAAATTGCGTATGGAAATGAACTCCAAACCCGAAGAGTTGGATGCGTTGGATCGAAAAATCATGCAGTTGGAAATTGAAATTGAAGCCATTAAACGAGAAAAAGATGTCGAAAAACTGAAAAGCTTGAATGCCGAATTGGGCGATTTGAAAGAGGAAAGAAACATTTTTTATTCCAAGTGGAATGCAGAAAAAGAATTGGTCGATCAAATTCAACAAGCCAAATCGGACTTGGAACAATGTAAAATTGATGCCGAACGTGCCGAACGCGATGGCGACTACGGTAAAGTTGCTGAACTTCGTTACGGAAAGATGAAATCCATTGAAGAACAACTCCACCAGTTAAACGACCAACTCGTTTCGCAACAAGAAAAAGATTCGCTTATCAAAGAAGAAGTTACTCACGAAGATATTGCCGAAGTGGTTGCCAAATGGACAGGGATTCCGGTTACCAAAATGCTTCAAGCAGATCGGGAAAAGTTGCTGAACTTGGAAACAGAAATCCACAAACGCATGGTAGGTCAAGACGAGGCGATTCAAAGAGTTTGTGACGCGGTACGACGCAGTCGCGCTGGTTTGCAAGATCCCAATCGTCCTACAGGAAGCTTTTTGTTTTTGGGAACTACTGGAGTGGGTAAAACCGAGCTTGCCAAATCTGTAGCAGCCTTATTGTTTGACGATGAAAATGCCATGACACGTATTGATATGAGCGAGTACCAAGAGCGACACTCAGTCAGTCGATTGATTGGAGCCCCTCCTGGTTATGTGGGATACGACGAGGGTGGACAACTCACAGAAGCTGTTCGAAGACGCCCCTATTCGGTGGTGTTGCTCGATGAAATTGAAAAAGCCCACCCCGACACGTTTAATATTTTGTTGCAAGTGTTGGACGAAGGACGATTGACCGACAACAAAGGACGCGTTGCCGATTTTAAAAATACCATTATTGTCATGACTAGCAACCTGGGAAGTGAATTGATTCAAGAAACATTTGAAAACATCAAAGACCTTGATCAGGCCACCGATCAATCAAAATTGAAAGTATTGGAGTTGTTGCGCACCACAATTCGTCCAGAATTTATCAATCGGATTGACGATATTGTTATGTTTTCGCCTTTGAATTTGGACGATATTGCCAAGATTGTACAACTGCAAATACAGCAAATTGCAGTTCGCTTGGCGCAACAAAACATTGGATTGGATAGCACACCCGAAGCCATAGAATGGTTGGCCAAAAAAGGATTCGATCCGCAATTTGGAGCCCGACCCGTCAAAAGAGCCTTACAAACCCATGTGTTAAATGCACTGTCCAAAGAGTTGCTCAGCGGAAATATCAGTTCACAAAAAAACATTTTGATTGACGCCTTTGACGATCAATTGGTGTTTCGAAATGCCACTCCGAAAGATGTGTAACCCTAAAGGAATAGTTAGTACCTTTGCGGTGTGAACAAACAGGTCAACATCAAAAACAAACGGGCGCGCTTCGAATACGAACTGCTAGATACTTATACAGCAGGCATTGTATTAACAGGTACCGAAATCAAATCGATACGAGCGAGCAAGGCTTCTATTGCCGAAAGTTTTTGTGAATTTAATGACCATGGAGAGCTTTTTGTGGTCAATATGACCGTGGACGAATACAGTCACGGAACGCATTACAACCACCGTCCCAAAGCCACTCGAAAATTGTTGCTCAACAAAAAAGAGTTGCAAAAATTGTGGAAACAAGTCAAAAATGTGGGACTTACCATTGTTCCTCTTAATTTGTTTGTCAACGAAAAAGGTTATGCCAAGTTACGCATCTCATTGGCCAAAGGAAAAAAACTCTACGACAAACGCAATACCCTAAAAGACCGCGACAACCAACGGACTCTCGCTCGGGTAAAAAAGAATTTTAAGTAGCCTTTTTTGTGATTTCTTTTTTTTTATAAATTAGCAATAGAAACGCACCCAAATCAATTCTACAAACATGAATAACCTACAAACATTTTTATATCCATAGAGTTTTTTTGGTTCATTTTAGTATTTCTAATGTATGATATAGTCTTGTTTTAAACCTAAAATTAAAATAAATAATAATCCTAATATCTTAATTATGAATTTTAAGCAAACAAATCGACAATTAAAAACAACTCTTCTCGCAATGACTACACTGATTCTTTATTCTTGTGGTTCTACTAGCTCATTGTCTTCATCAATGAACTAAACTCCAAAAGTTTTCAAAGTATAGGGTTGGAATTTAACTCACAAGCTTTCAAACGTGCTGATAAAACCATGACAAATTATGTAGGGGATCTTAGCTTGTATATCAAGTCAAAAATTGTTGTAAACGTTCTTTCTGAATGGAGTACTGACAGTTTTTTCACTGACAGTTCTAGAATATGGTTTGGGTCCACTGTTCATTACAAAATGAACTCCAAAAACAAATTCGCATTATTTGCTGGAGAAAGAAGAGGCGGCCCCGCCTGTAATGCAGGAGTTTGTTATGAAATTTTGGACTTTAAAGGAGTAGAACTACGGTGGGTTGCACGTTTTTGAATTATTTATACCCTAGCGCGCGTCTGTGACGCGTGTCTTTCTTAAAAAATGGTGTCTTTAAGTATCCAAAAAATCCTACTTGTGACACATAATGCTAACTTGTTTTTTAAAACAAATTGCCACAAAGGTTGGGCACGCGTTGCAAATGCGCGTCAGTCGGACTGTTTACAGGTTAACGAGAATTGTTATTAGAATGTCGGTTTTTATTCCGTTTGGGTTTATTGGACTTGTTTCCCGAATGCCTGTTTTGTCCACCCGCTTGTGAATTGCGTCCGTTTCGGTTCCTGGAACTTCTCGCATTTCGTTGTTTCTTTTTGGGAGGAGCACTTGGCGCATTGGGGTCGGGTTCAAAACCTTCAATAATTTCGACAGGAAGTTGTAATCCAACCAATTTTTCGATGGATTTCAAATACGCTCTTTCTTCGCCACAAACAAGAGAAATGGCCACGCCGCTTGCTCCTGCTCTACCCGTTCGTCCAATTCGGTGAACATAATCTTCTGAAATATTGGGCAATTCAAAATTCACCACATGAGGCAACAAAGGAATGTCCAAACCTCTTGCAGCAATATCGGTAGCAACCATAACTTGAACCTCGCCACTTTTAAATCCAGCCAAAGCTTTGGTTCGTGCACCTTGACTTTTGTTTCCGTGAATAGCAGCCGCTGAAATTCCTGCACTTACCATTTTTTTGCACAATTTATTGGCACCGTGTTTGGTTCGTGTAAAAACCAATACTTGTTGCCATCCGCCTTCAAGAATGAGTTTTATAATCAATCCTGTTTTGAGTCCTTTCGCAACACGATATACCTTTTGATTGATACTCTCTACAGTAGAATTTTCGGGAGTGGCTTCTACTTGAACGGGACTATTCAGAATGCCGTGAGCCAATTTTTTGATTTCCTTTGAAAAAGTTGCCGAAAACATCAAATTCTGACGGTTTTTAGGAAGGAGCCTCATAATGCGCTCAATGTCTCTCAAAAATCCCATATCAAGCATTCGATCGGCTTCGTCCAAAACAAAAAAATCGACTTTCGAAAGCGACAATGCCTTTTGGTTTTCCAGATCAATCAAACGCCCAGGTGTGGCGACCAAAATATCCACGCCTCTACGAAGAGTGGCTATTTGTGGATTTTGGTTGACTCCACCAAAAATAACAGTGGAACGAATGTTTAAGAACTGACTATAGGTTTTGATATTGGCTTGAACTTGCGCAGCCAACTCGCGTGTGGGTGTTAGCACCAATGCCCGAATAGGACGGTGTTTTACCGTTTGATGTTGCGAAAGTTTATGAAGCATCGGCAAGGTAAATCCTGCGGTTTTACCAGTTCCTGTTTGAGCCGAGGCCAAAACATCGCGCCCTTTCAATACTTCAGGAATGGCTTTTTGTTGAATGGGTGTTGGCTCGGTGTAACCTTGTTTACTGATTGCTTTTAGTATCGCATCAGAAAGCCCTAATGAGGTAAATGACATATAAAATAGTTTGGCAAATGACCATCTAATCGTTTAGTGTCATTTTCTTAACAGCAAAAGTACGGCTATTTTGAGTCGTAATAGATGGTTTTGATGTTTTTATTCTAAAACAAAAAATGACACTGCACCTTAAGGGTTGAATACCAAAGATCGGATGTATTACACATTAAAACGAAAATGCATTACATCGCCGTCTTTCACGATATACTCTTTTCCTTCCACTCGCATTTTTCCTGCATCTTTGACTTTGGCTTCTGACTGGTAAGTTTGATAATCGGTAAAGGCAATCACTTCGGCACGAATAAATCCTTTTTCGAAATCGGTATGAATCACTCCAGCAGCTTGCGGTGCTGTGGCACCAATAGGAATGGTCCACGCGCGTACTTCTTTTTCTCCAGCGGTAAAATACGTTTGCAAATCGAGCAATGCGTAGGCAGCCCGAATAAGCTTTGAGGCTCCTGCTTCTTCCAATCCGATGTCTTCCAAAAACAATTGGCGTTCTTCGTAATCTTCGAGTTCAGCAATATCGGCTTCTGTTCCTACAGCCAAAACCAATACGTCAGCCTGTTCGTTAGCAACCGCTTTTTTGACCTGATTTACATAATCGTTTCCCGACACAGCAGCACTTTCGTCAACATTACAAACATACAAAACCGGTTTGTCGGTTATCAGTTGTAATGGTTTTACATAGGCCTCTCGATCATCATCAGAAAGTGCAATTGCACGAACCGATACAGCCGCTTCCAATCCTTTTTGAAGTGTTTCCAAAACCGCTAATTCTTTTTGTGCTTCTTTGTTTCCTGTTTTGGCGGCACGCTTAGTTTTGTCCATTCTCTTTTCAACAGCTTCCAAATCTTTAAGTTGCAATTCGATGTCGATGGTTTCTTTGTCTCGAACTGGGTTTACAGAATTGTCAACATGCACGATATTATCGTTATCAAAACAGCGAAGTACATGCAAAATGGCATCCGTTTCACGAATATTGCCCAAAAACTGATTGCCCAAACCTTCTCCCTTACTGGCTCCTTTAACCAATCCAGCAATATCAACAATTTCGACGGTGGCTGGCAGAACTTTTTCAGGATTGACCAATTGTTCCAAAACTTGGATGCGAGGATCGGGTACGTTTACGACTCCCACATTGGGCTCTATTGTACAAAAAGGAAAATTAGCGCTTTGTGCTTTGGCATTGGATAAACAATTGAACAATGTGGACTTTCCAACATTAGGAAGCCCTACGATTCCTGCTTTCATGAATTTAAAATTTTGGCAAATATACTACCATTTATTTCAAAAAAATTAGTAATTCAATTGAGAAATATTTATTTACTGTAACATTTTTTTGATATATTCGTATAATATTAATCAAATTTTAACAACTATGATGAAATTAAAAATTTCAATGCTGTTTCTATTAGGAGCGACATTCATCTATGCCCAACAAGGGGTGTCAGGTGTTGTGTCTGATGCTAATGGAAACCCAATTCCAGGGGTAAATGTGGTCGAAAAGGGCACATCCAATGGAACCGCTTCTGACTTCGATGGAAACTACTCGATTTCAACAAGCAGCAATGCCACGCTAGTATTCAGCTATGTTGGATACGGTACGGTAGAGCAAGCTGTAAGTGGAGCCTCTATGAACGTAACACTATCTGAGGGAGAAAAACTCGATGAAATAGTGTTAACAGGTAACCGCTCTAAGCCAAGAACGATTCTTGACTCAGCTTCACCGATCGACAACATTAGCTTTGAAGAGCTAACCAGTGGTGGTCAAAACAACATCGAAGCGATGCTGACCTTTAAGGTGCCTTCGTTTAATGCGCAAAACCAAGCTATTTCCGATGCAACTGCTCACTACGATCCAGCTGATTTGCGTGGATTAGGACCTAGTAGAACATTGGTTTTGGTAAACGGAAAACGTAAAAATCAAAGTGCCCAAGTGTACTTGAACCGAACTCCTGGTAAAGGTGAAGTTGGGGTTGATTTAAAAAGTATCCCAACAGCAGCTATTGAGCGTGTTGAGATCCTTCGAGATGGAGCTTCTGCACAATACGGTTCTGATGCAATTGCTGGGGTTATTAATATGGTTTTGAAAAAAGATGTTCAGTATTCTACGTTCAACGTAAAATCAGGAATCACTTCGCAAGGAGATGGATTTAATTTTGCTGCGGATTTTAACACATCTATGCCTTTTGGTGATGGAGGGTTTGTTAACCTAACATTGGGGTATTCTGACCAAAAACTAACCAACCGTGCAGGAACACCAGGTACAGAAGACTTGCCTGGAGCACCTGATCCTGCTGACTTTGATACAACTGCAGAGTACAACACAGCTAATGATTACCATAACGAGCATATTGGTCATTGGACTGAATGGGCTACTGAAAATCCCGATTTGGGAATGCATGTAGGTCAACCGGATATCACTAAGCGTGATTTGTTTGTAAACATGGGTCATCCCATTGGAGACAACATGGAATTGTACTCATTCCATGGATTAACTTCACGTTCTGGACGAAGTTTTGCATATTATAGAGCTCCTTATTGGAGACAAGACACTGTGGGTGATCTTGATTTTATTACTAAATCACAAGATTTTATTGGATATCAACCAACTTTTGAAACTCAAATTGAAGATCATATCAATGTTCTTGGTTTGACGTTTCAAGCTGCAGGATGGGACGCAGACGCTAGTATCACTTACGGAAAAAACAGTGTAAACTACACTGTCAATAATTCTGTAAATCGTAATTATTTAGCTCAAAACGGAACTTCTCCACGTACATTCCATCCGGGTGGATACAGTTTAAGCAATGTAATTACCAATTTGGATTTTTCTAGAGTTTATAACGATATGGTTAGTGCGTCTTTTGGGATTGAGCACAAAACTGAATATTTTGAGGCTATAGAAGGAAATCCTCTATCATATTATGGGTCTGGTTCCGATTCTTTTGCTGGAATCAAGCCTGCTGAGGCTGGAGAATGGAATCGAGACAACTTTGCTGCCTATGCGGGAATTGATTTGGATATGTCCGATGATTTATTAATCAGTTTTGCTGGACGCTATGAGGACTACTCTGATTTTGGAGACAACTTTTCATGGAAAGCTGCTGGTCGATACAAACTTGGTGATAGTGGAGTTCTTAGAGCTTCTCATAGTACTGGGTTTAGAGCACCAACACTTCACCAGCGTCACTTGACAAACAGTCAATACATTATTGTTGCAAGTTCACCTGAGCCATTGCTTCAAGGAACGTTGTCAAACAACAATCCTGCTGTAGAAGCCTTAGGAGTTCCTAATTTGTTTGCTGAAACATCAATGAACACATCTGTTGGATTTACGTACAAGCACAATAGCAATTTCTCTGCTTCATTGGATTTTTACCAAATCAAAGTAGACGATCGTGTATTGTTCTCGTCTCAAATTGGTTCGGATGCTGATGACACTACAACAAATCCTGTTGAGCAAATTCTTGAGGACAATGGAGTTGTAGCTGTACAATTCTTTATCAACGCCGGAGATACTAAAACTACGGGGGTTGATTTTGTAATGAATTACAGAAATATGGAATTGGGGAACGGTACGTTAGACGCAAGTTTGGCTGCCAACTTCAACAAAACCACGATTGCATCTATTAATACTCCAGATGCACTAGCAGAAAACGGATATGATATCTTCGCTCGTATTGAAAAAGGATTGATTACCAATGCACGTCCACGTTCCAAAGTGATTTTAGGACTGGATTATAACTTAGACAATTGGGATATCGGTTTGTACAATACTGCTTTTGGTGAAGTTACAATTACTTCTCCAAACGGAGCATCATTCGATCAAACGTTATCGTCTAAAATAGCTACTGATATCAGTGCTTCTTATAATATTACTGAAAACCTAAGTTTGACAGGTATTATAAACAACTTGTTTGATGTATATCCTGATGTGACAGATGCGTCCACAGGAACTGCTCAAGCTGGAAGTCGATTTGTGTACTCTTCAGAGGTACAACAATTGGGTCAATTGGGTACAGTTTATAATGTAGCTTTACGATACCAATTCTAAAAGACTTCACGTCTTAAAATGCAAAAAGCCCAAACATAGTTTGGGCTTTTTTTATTAGTAGTAGCTTTTTATTTTAATCTTCTGGATGCATAAAGCGTTGTTTTCCCAAAAGTGCTTCTTCAGTTTCTACGTGCTCATCGTCAGGAACGCAACAATCTACAGGACATACAGCAGCGCATTGAGGCTCATCATGAAATCCTTTACACTCAGTACATTTGTCAGGAACAATATAGTAGAGTTCATCCGATATGGGTTCTTGTATATCGTCTGCATTTGCTTGTTTTCCATTAGGCAACACAATATCACCGGAAAGACTGGTTCCTTCAGAAAATTTCCAATCATACGCCCCTTCATAGATGGCTGTGTTTGGACATTCGGGCTCGCAAGCTCCACAGTTAATACATTCGTCAGTAATGATAATTGCCATGAGAAAAAATTGATTAATTTTGGGCAAAAATAAAGCCTAAACCGTTCCTAAACAAATTTATGATTGTATTTAAAGACCGCTTGAGTTCATTTATCGAATTAGGAAATGTATTGAGAAACCTTGAACAGGCTCCTCCTCTTCAAAACGACTCAAAGAGTGTCACTAAAATAAAAGAGGTAATACCTACCCTAAAACATCACAATGGATGGTTTATCGAAAAGGAAGTTCACAAAGCACTAAGCGCTTGGGGAAACCTTTTAACTGAAAAAAATATAAACGAGTGGCTCCAACCCTACTCGATTGCCACAAAAACACCTAAAACAGTAGGTCTTATTATGGCGGGAAACATTCCTTTGGTTGGTTTGCACGACTTATTATGTGTTTTGATTTGCGGACATCGCGCATTGATTAAGCTATCATCAAACGACGCTATACTCCTTCCTTTGCTATGTGACGTACTTATCGAAATTGAACCTTCTTTTGCTAATTACATCACCTTTACAGATTCAAAATTAGAAAACTTTGATGCTGCTATTGCTACCGGAAGTAACAATTCAGCACGATATTTTCAACATTATTTCGATGCCTATCCCAATATTATACGAAGCAATCGAAATTCAGTTGCACTACTTACAGGAAATGAATCCGAAGAAGATTTAAAAGCGTTAGGGAGCGATATATTTGATTATTTTGGATTGGGATGTCGCAGTGTTTCCAAGTTGTATGTGCCTGAAAATTATAATTTTGATCTGTTTTTTAACGCAATTTATTCTTTCAGCAGCATTATTGACTACTCCAAATACGCTAACAATTATGACTACAACAAAGCCGTGTATTTGATGAGTGAATTCAAACTACTAGACAACGGTTTTTTAATTCTAAAAGAAGACAAACAACTTTGTTCTCCCTTAGCAACAGTATTTTACGAGTTTTATACTGATACAAACAGCGTTAAAAAAAGCATCGAGTCCAACCAAAATGCTATTCAATGTGTGGTTTCTCAGGATCAAGAATTATCCTCTATAACGTTTGGACAAGCCCAAAGCCCCAAGCTAAATGATTATGCCGACCAAGAAGACACTGTACGTTTTTTATTAAACATCTAATTTTTTTAACAAAAAAAAGCATTTGTATTCATTGATTTTGTTTCTTTGTAAATTGAAAAAAATAGCTGCATGAAAAAACATAACTTTAGTGCTGGACCAAGCATTTTACCTCAAGAAGTATTACAAAAAGCTTCTGAAGCTGTAGTAAATTTTAATAATCTTGATTTATCTCTGGTTGAAATTTCCCACCGAAGCAAAGATTTTATTTCCGTAATGGAAAACGCAACTTCTCTTGCTTTGGAATTATTAGGACTCGAAAACAAGGGATACAAAGCTCTTTTTCTTCAAGGAGGTGCTAGTATGCAATTTTTAATGGCAGCCTACAACTTATTGGAAAACAAAGCCGCTTATCTCAATACGGGTACTTGGTCTGAAAAAGCAATTAAAGAAGCCAAAATATTTGGCGAAGTAGTCGAAGTTGCTTCTTCCAAAGACGCTAACTTTAATTACATTCCAAAGAACTACAGCGTTCCTTCGGATGCTGATTATTTTCACATTACTACCAACAATACAATCTTCGGAACGCAGATCAAAGAATTGCCTGACACACATGTTCCTTTAGCGGCTGATATGAGTTCTGACATCTTTTCAAGACAAATTGATTTTTCAAAATTTGGACTGATATACGCCGGTGCTCAAAAAAATATGGGACCTGCTGGAACAACATTGGTCGTAGTCAAAGAAGAACTGCTTGGAAAAGTATCCAGAGCCATTCCCTCCATGCTTAACTATCAAATCATGGCAGACAAAGAGAGTATGTTTAACACACCTCCTGTCTTTGCAGTGTACACTTCAATGCTAACCCTTGAATGGTTAAAAGAGTTGGGAGGAATCAGTGCCATTGAAAAAATGAACAATGCCAAATCCCAATTGATTTATAACGAAATTGATCGCAATCCCCTTTTCAAAGGGTTTGCAGCAGTTGAAGACCGAAGCACCATGAGTGTTACTTTTAATCTTTCAGATGCTACTCACAAAGATCGTTTTGACGCATTGTGTAAAGAAGGAGGCATTAATGGACTTAACGGACACCGTTCGGTGGGAGGCTACAGAGCTTCTATATACAACGCAATGCAAATTGAATCGGTTCAAGTACTTGTAGATATCATGCAAACACTTGAAAAAAATTCTTAAATAAAAACACAACTAACAACAATACACTATGAATATTTTAGCAAACGATGGTATTTCTCAAAGCGGAATTGATGCTTTAACACAAGCCGGTTTTAACGTAAGTACAACCACAGTTGCGCAAGAGCAATTAATGGATCATATCAATTCTGAAAACATCGTTGTATTGCTTGTACGAAGTGCTACCACTGTCAGAAAAGATCTCATTGACAGTTGCCCTAGTTTAAAAATCATTGGTCGTGGTGGTGTTGGTATGGATAATATTGATGTTGATTATGCTCGTGAAAAAGGACTTCATGTAATCAATACTCCAGCTGCTTCTTCTGCTTCTGTAGCAGAATTGGTTTTTGCTCACCTTTACGGGTCGGTTCGTTTTTTACACGATTCCAACCGAAACATGCCTTTGGAAGGGGACAGCAACTTTAAAAAATTAAAAAAATCATACGGTGGTGGTGTTGAACTTCGAGGAAAAACAATGGGAATCATTGGTTTTGGTCGTATTGGTCAAGAAACTGCCAAAATAGCTTTAGGAGTAGGCATGAAAGTGGTTGCTTATGACAAGTTCATGGAAGAAGCAACGGTTACGGTTCCGTTTTTTGATGGAAGAACGATTGATTTTTCTATACAAATAGCTTCTTTTGAAGAAGTCCTTCAGTCATCTGATTTTATCAGTTTACACGTTCCCGCTCAAAAAGAATACGTTATTGGGAAAAAAGAATTCGACAGTATGAAGCAAGGCGCAGGACTAATCAACGCTGCCCGAGGCGGTGTAATTGACGAAGTAGCATTGGTGGAAGCGCTTGATAGTGGCAAACTATCTTTTGCGGCTTTGGATACCTTTGAAAACGAGCCCAAACCCGAAATGAAATTGCTCATGCATCCTAACATTTCTTTAACCCCTCATATTGGTGCGGCTACTGGTGAAGCGCAAGATCGTATAGGAACAGAATTGGCAGAACAAATCGCTAGTATTTTATCCTAATTGAAATGAAAAAATTAAAAGAACGTTGGGGAATTACCTCCAATTTTCAAGCTCTTATTATTTTCGTTGTTTTTGGAATTACGGGTAGTACATCCGCAAAACTAGCAGGACCAATCGTCGAATTGTTAGGGATTACTGCAGAATCAGTTAGCCTTTGGCTGTATTGGCCTTTACGCATACTGATAATCTTCCCTCTATATCAAGTGCTATTGATTTTCTTCGGGTTTATTTTTGGTCAATTCGCTTTTTTTTGGAATTTCGAGAAAAAAATGCTCTCCAGACTGGGTTTTAAAAAATTCCTAGACTAATTACACCAACTTTATTTGTCACAAAAATAACTGCAAGTAATGGGCAGTTAATCGGTTCAATTTTTTAGTTGATTCGAGAAATTTAGTAGTAGCCTATTGATTTTTGGAGAAATTACAGCCCTGCAATACGGTTGGTTTTTATTCAAATCGTAGTACTCATGATGCTCCATTTCTGCTTCGTAAAAAGGAGTTGCTTGTGTCACTTCGGTTACTACTGGAGCGTCAAATTCAGATGATGCATTCAATCGCTCTATAAAAGCTTCTGTAAGTTTTCGCTGGCTTTCGGTGTGGTAAAACACTCCCGATCGATACTGAGAACCTACATCGCCTCCCTGTCGGTTTAAAGTCGTGGGATCGTGGGTTGCAAAAAATATTTCTAATAAAGTTTCTACAGCTATTTTGGAAGGATCAAAATCAATTTGAACACATTCGGCATGACCCGTTCTTCCAGTGCAAACCTCTCTGTAACAAGGGTTCTTAATGGTTCCGCCGATATAGCCAGAAACCACCTTGTTGACTCCCTCCACGCGATTAAAAACAGCTTCTGTACACCAAAAGCAACCTCCTGCTAATGTAATTTTTTCCATGCAATACAAACTTTAATTTATGCAAATTAAAGAAAAAATGATGGGAATACGATTCATTAACATTGGCTATTTATTCTCAACAAAATTGAGGTTAAAGATTGTGGATTTGAATAAAAAAAGAATTAATTTTAGCCTCATGATTGAAGCAAGTCATATAGTAAAAAGTTACGGCTCTTTGAACGTAATCAAAGATTTGTCGCTTGCTGTTAAAAAGGGAGAAATAGTTGCTATTGTGGGACCTTCGGGAGCTGGAAAAACTACCTTGTTACATATTTTAAGCACACTAGACACCCCAGATAGATCCTCAAAAACTAGTATTGTTTTGAATGGAACCGACATAACCCAGCTTTCTGACAAGCAAATGGCTCGATTTCGAAACGAAGAGATTGGATTTATTTTTCAATTTCACCAATTACTTCCTGAATTTACAGCCCTTGAAAATGTTTGTATTCCTGGATATATTCAAGGAGATACTGACCGAAATATTGAAAAAGAAGCCTTGGAGTTGCTTTCCCTTTTGGGGCTTGAAAACAGAGTCCACCACAAACCCGGTGAACTTTCTGGAGGCGAGCAACAGCGAGTAGCAGTCGCTAGAGCGCTTATCAACAAACCTTCTTTACTATTTGCCGATGAGCCAAGTGGCAATCTGGACTCCGAATCGGCAGAAACATTACACGACTTGTTTTTTGATTTAAGAGACCGGCTAGGGCTTACAATCATTATTGTAACTCACAATCCTAAATTAGCCGCTAGAGCAGATCGAAAAATTACTATGATTGATGGGCACTGGAGCAATGAATCGTAAGGAATTGAAAGACTTTTTAGACCAAAAAGCACAACAATACAATCACCCTCAATTTATTACTTCTGATCCCATTCAGATACCGCACCGATTCTCTCGTAAAGAAGATATAGAAATTGCAGGATTTTTAGCTGCTACCATCGCTTGGGGCAATCGTAAAAGCATTATAAGAAGCGCCAACAACATGATGAAAGCATTGGAAAACACTCCTTTTGATTTTATCAATAATGCTAGCGATCAAGAAATTGAGGCTCTTGATGGGATTGTTCATAGAACTTTCAACCCCATTGATTTTCGTTTTTTTGTAAAAGCACTGAAACATCTCTACAAAAATTACAACGGACTGGAAGGTGTTTTTATGGAATCCCAACACGACTCATCGTTGCACAAAGGCATTCATAGGCTAAAACAAGTGTTCTTTGAGATTCCCCATCCCAAAAGAACGCAAAAACACTTAGCAGATCCTTACAAAGGATCGGCTGCCAAACGAATTCATATGTTTTTACGTTGGATGGTTAGAAACGATCAAAACGGAGTTGATTTTGGATTGTGGAAAGGCTTGCAGCCAGCTCAGCTGTCTTGCCCATTAGACCTGCATTCAGGTAATGTCGCGCGATCTTTGGGGTTGCTTAAACGAAAACAAAACGACCATAAGGCCGTTGTTGAACTTGATAAAGCATTAAGAGAAATGGATGCTATAGATCCTGTTAAATACGATTTTGCATTGTTCGGCTTAGGAGTTTTTGAGTCATTTTAATGCGTTTAAAACCCATATTCAAAATCAAATATGTATCTTTGCGCAACATTTATTTAAAAATGTTGACTTAGATATTCGAGTTTCGATGATCATACTCATAAAAGCTGCTCAAGTCATAGATGCCAAAAGTACTTTCAATGGCACACAACAAGATATTTTAATTACCGACGGAAAAATCACCAAAATTGGCAAGCAGCTTACTGCGAAAGATGCTATTGTGATAAACTTCAAAGGCCTGTGTATATCCCGAGGTTGGTTTGATAGCAGTGTTAGTTTTGGAGAACCTGGATTGGAGGAGCGCGAAACCATTTCTAATGGTCTGGAAACTGCTGCTAAAAGCGGGTTTACTCGAATTGCTCTGAATTCTAATACACAACCCAAACTTGACAATCACGCTCTAGTTGCTCATGTAATTTCAGAATCTAAAAAGAAGGCTACCTTCTTACACCCTATTGGTAATTTGACCCAAGCCGGTGACGACAGTCAACTTGCTGAGCTGTACGATCTCAAAAATGCAGGAGCTGTTGGTTTTGGTAATTTTAAGAAGGATATTGCTGACCCCAATTTGTTTAAAATAGCACTTCAATACTGCCAGCACATAGACGGATTGGTAGTGGCATTTCCACAAAATAGTGCGATTGCGCGTCGTGGTATCATCAACGAGGGTGTATTAAGTACACAATTGGGAGTTCAAGGAATCCCATCATTGGCAGAAGAAATCCAAGTTGCAAGAGACTTATCACTGCTTGAATATACGGGTGGAAAATTACACATCCCAACCATTTCTACGCAAAAATCAATTGCGCTAATCCAACAAGCTAAGAAAAATGGTCTCAACGTAACTTGTAGCGTTGCTATCCATAATTTATGCTTTAATGAGAGTCAATTAAGTTCATTTGATACACGGTACAAAGTATTGCCTCCTCTACGAACAGAAAAAGACAGAATTGCACTTGTAAAGGGCGTTAAAAAAGGAACAATAGATTTTGTCACTTCCGATCATTGCCCTATTGATGTGGATCATAAAAAAATGGAAATTGACCACGCCGAATACGGAACCATAGGTTTGGAGTCGGCTTTTGGTGCTTTGATGAATCATTTTTCTTTGGATGAAACCATCGCTCTTCTGACCAAAGGAAAAAAACGTTTTGGTATCGAAGATTACCCTATCGAAGTAGGTGCTCCCGCAGAATTAACTTTATTTACTACTCATAAGCCCGTTCCTTTTGAGCGAAATGATGTTCTGTCCGCTTCTAAAAACAGTGCTTTTTTAGGATTTCCCATGAGCGGAAGTGCTTTAGGAATTGTTTCAAAAGGAATGCTTTCTTTGAAAAAATAACATGGCAGCACTCTCATTAGAACATCGAGTACGACATCCCAAAAAACCCACTGAGCAACCACCACTTATTTTACTATTGCACGGTTATGGTAGCAATGAAGACGATTTGTTTTCCTTTGCAGATTCATTACCAGAAAATGCAATGGTTATATCAA